>WNGO01000170.1_pt1 | contig 46614 bp, 39 predicted proteins | sample 5400511 | NCBI WGS metagenome assembly WNGO01 (sample SAMN13153380, study PRJNA577476) | soil metagenome | isolation source: 20 cm soil or saprolite under Garry oak tree replicate 2 | place: USA:California | collected 2016-06-15 | reverse complement strand
GCGCTCTCGGCCGACGGCGGCACCAACATCGCCGGCGCCCTGAGCGAAGCCTTCTCCGCCCGCCCCGCCGACGGCCACTTGGGTCTCGTCGTCTTCCTCACCGACGGCCTGCCCACCGTGGGCGAGAGCGATCCCGAGAAACTCGTGGCCTCGGCCGACCACGACCGCGGCGCCTACCGCGTGTTCTCCTTCGGCATCGGCTACGACGTCAACACCTACCTGCTCGACCGCCTCACCGAGCAGGCCCGCGGCGCCACGCAGTATATCCGCCCCGGCGACAACATCGAGTCCGCCGTCGGCGCGCTGGCCGCGAAGGTCTCGAGTCCGGTGCTGACCGATCTCTCGCTGTCTGCCGGCTCAGCCGAGCTCTACGACCTGCAGCCCGGGCAGCTGCCGGATCTCTTCGCCGGCGACGAGACCGTGATCATGGGTCGATTCCGCGGCGTCGGGAGTGGGCAGTGGTCCCTGACGGTGAACGGTCGCCGCAACGGCTCGACCGAGCACTTCGCGGCAGCGGCCGACGGCGCCGAGCATGCGACCAACGATTACGTCGCGCGTCTGTGGGCCAACCGCAAAGCTGGGTCGTTGGCGCGGGAAGTACGCCTGCACGGGCCGACGCCGGAGCTGTTGCAGTCGCTCAAGACGCTGGCGCTGCGGTACGGCATCCTCACCGAGTACACGGCGTACCTGGTGCAGGAGCCGCCGACGCCGATCGCGCAGCGAGCCGCCGAAGAGCGGATGCTCAATGCGCCCGCGCCGGCCCCCGCGTCATCCACGGGAGCGGGTGCGGTCGCCAAGTCGCGGCGCGACGCGGCGCAGGTCCAGGCGGTGACCGTCGAAGCCGACGCCGCGATGCTCGATGAGATGACGCGCGGCCGGGCGGGCATCGCCCCGACCAAGCGCGTGGGCGGCCGGCTGTTCATTCTCCGCGACAGCGTCTGGACCGATTTGGGCTTCAAGGACGGCCAGCGCGTGGTGCAGGTGGCGCCGTTCAGCGAGGCCTACTTCGCCCTGCTGCGCGCGCTACCCGAGCTCACCAAAGCCGCCACGCTGGGCGACAAGGTCCTGGTGGCCGGGAGTGGGGTAAGCGTGGAGATTGCACCCGAGGGACTCGCGAGTTGGGCGCCGGGGCAGTTGGCCGCGCTGGTCCAAGACTTCCGTTGAGGCAATGCCGGACGACTTAGCTGAGATCTATCGCACGACCTACCGCGCACTGGTCCGGTTCCTGTACCGCAAGGTATGGGACCCGGACCGCGCGGAGGACCTGGCGCAGGAGTGTTTCGCCCGCGCCCTGGTCCACAAACCCGATAACGCGCGAGGGTGGCTCTTTGTGGTAGCCGCGAATCTGGCGCGGGACGAAGCCCGCAAGGCAGCGACCGAGCGCCGCCACCTCACCCTGCTCAAGGGTGAGTCGGAGGCGCAGGCTCCGGCGGCCGATGACGTCGCCGAGGCCGCCGCGGATCGCGACAAAGTCCACGCGGCGCTGGACCGGCTCACACCGCGCGATCGCGAAGCATTGCTGCTGTGGGACGCGGGGATGAATTACGACGAGATCGCATCACAGACCGGGCTCGCCAAGGGCGCCATCGGCACGACGCTCGCGCGCGCCCGCCGCCGGCTGGTCGAGGCATACGAAGGAAGCGAGGGCGAACATGTCGCACGTGGATGAAGGAGTACTGCACGCGTATCTCGACGGCGAGCTGACGCCGGTCGAGCGCGCCCGCGTCGACGAACACCTCGCGGGCTGCCTCGCCTGCCGCACTCGGCTCGACGAAGAGCGCCAGCTGATCGAACGGGCGGGCATGCTGCTGTCGGCGGCGCTCCCGCCGGAACGTTTGGCTCCGCCGTTGTCCGCCCTGGTCCGTCCCCGCGACCGTCGCTTCTGGCACGTGCGGCTCCCGCTCGCATGGGCGGCGACCGTGATTCTCGCGATCGGCCTTGGTTGGAGCCTGTCGCAACAACTGAGTACGCCGGAGGTCAAGACGCTCTCGGGCCCGATCGCGCTGCGCGAACGTGATTCATTGCCCGCGCAGCAGCCCGCGGCGCCCACGGTCGGCGGGCGGCTCGACTTGCGGCGCACGCGTGGCTATCGGGGGCACCCCGAGCCGACACTCGCCCAGAAGTCGACCGCGCGCCCGGATACGAACGTCGCCGATGCGCTCACGGCCGTCAGCAAGCCGGCCGAGGAGCAACGTGGGGCCGGGGCGGTCGCGGCGCCCGCGCCCGCCGCCAATGCGGCGACGCGCACCCTCGCGCCGCGGATGCAGGCGGTCGCGCGGGACGAGGCACCCACGGCGCTCGATTCCGCGGCCGTGCGCGCCATCCTCGGCCGCGAGCCGATCTTGATTCCCGGCTTGCCGGTCTTGGGCGTCAGGCGCTCACCCCGAACGGCGCAGGAGGTTGTCGTCGCGCAGGCGCTCGACTCGACACACGTGATCCTGCTTTTCGAATCGCGCCAGACGGTGGTCACGCGGTCGCTGCTGAGCGACCAGGCGGTGCCGGCGGCCGATGCCCGCGCGCCGGCGGCCGTCGCCAAAGCGATTCCCGACAGCCTGCCGGGCCGGTTCGTTGGTGGACTGCTGGTCGAGATTCAGACGAGTGTGACGACGGACTCGGTGCTCAAACTGTTGCGTCGACTCCACTAGCAACACCGGGTGACGTCGGGCGTATCATAAGGAGCATCCAACTGGAGCGCCGAATGCCTATTCTCGCTCGCTGCCTCGCCTTCACGCCCTTGGTCGTCGCGACGCACGTCGCCGCGCAAATTCCCCGGAGCCCTCTGACCCTCGATAGTGCCGCCGCGATCCTCGGCGTTACGCCGGCCGTCATCCCGGGCGCGAGCATCCTGGAAGTGCGGCGGCCCGTGGCGTACTACCCGCAGGTGGTGATCGTCGAGCAGCTCGCCAGCGGCGACACCGTCACGCTCACCGAGCGCCCCGCCCGCCTGCCGGGGGCGGGATGGACCCTGCCGCCGGCACAGCCGCCCGCTCCCGCGGTGAGCGGCCGCGAAGCCGCTCGAGTTGTACCGGCGGGACCCGTCACCGCCGACCGCATCGCGCAGATCAACTACCAGAACTCCTGGAGTGGGACGGCGGCGCAGCCGGCATTCGGTGGCCCAATCATCATGGCACCGCTGCCGCACATCGCGCCGGCGGACCCGCTGACGCGCTACGTCGGACGGCTGGTAGTGACGATCGGAGGCAAGCTGCCGCGGAAGGTCCTGCAGGCAACGCTACGGTTGGCGTCGCCACGCAATTAGCTCCGCCACGACGCTGACCGCGATCTCCTCCGCGGTCACAGCCCCGATGTCGAGACCCACCGGCACTTTCACGCGATCGAGCGCTGCTTGCGGGACTCCTGCCGTACGCAGCGCTTTCGTAATCACCGCTTTCTTGCGCTTGCTGCCGAGCAACCCGATGTAGGGTGCGGGCGACGCGGCGACTTTCGATAAGATCACCGCGTCGTGACGATGGCCGCGCGTGGCGATGACCACGGCGTCGGCCGGCGTCAGCGCGTGCAGCGCGAGCGCTTCGTCCACGCCGGCGCAGACGACGGCGATGGCGTCGCCGAACCGTGACGCAGCGGCGAACTCCGGCCGGTCATCTACCACCACCACTCGGAACCCGGCAGCCACGGCCGCGCGCGCGATCGCCGCGCCCACATGCCCCGCCCCGAACACGATCACCCGCGGCGGCGCGGTGAGCAGCTCAGTCATCGTGCGTCGGTCGGCCGACAAACTGGCCGCCGGCTCGCCCGCTCGCCGGCCCGCCTCGAACGTCTTTACCGCCCCACCATCCCACACCGTCGCCGTGCGCACGATACCGGCGGCCGTCTCCGCGGCCTGATCTAGTACGGCGAGATAGCTGGGGGTCGCCAGGACCGGCTCGACGAAAATCTCGACCGTGCCGCCACAGGAGAGGCCCAAGTCGCCGGCGAGGTCGGCATTGAGATGCTGGGTGAGCAAGCGTGGCGTGCCATCCCGCTGCGACGCCAGCGCGGCCGCGATCACTTCGGCCTCGACGCAGCCGCCGCCCACCGTGCCCACGAGCCGCCCTTCCGGCCCCACCAGCATCTTCTCGCCCGCGGGCACGGGCGTCGAGCCGCGCGTCTCGGCCACCGTGGCGAGCGCCGCGTGCTGCCCGTCGCGGGCGAGCTGGGTCGCGGCACGCCAAATCTGCTGCGTCTCGCTCATCCGCCAAAGCTACTTACTGGATGACGACTTTGCCTACCATGCCGTTCGCTTGGTGGATCGTGCAGTGGTACGCGACGGTTCCCGTCGCGGCGAACGTATGGACGTAAAACGCGCCGCCCGCGACGTTGCCACTGTTCAGCACGGTGCCGGTGTCCGACGTGACCGTGTGCGGAAACGACGCCGTGTTCTGCCAGCAGACCTTCTTGCCCGTGGTAATGAGGATGCTCTCGGGCGAGAACCGCAGGCTCGCGTTGGCATTCACAACCACATCCGCGCCTTGACCGTCGCACGGGGCGCCGCCACCGCCGCCGCCGTAGATGCTCTTGCTGCACGCGGCGAACGCGACGACCGCCGCGACGCCGACGAATTTGAGGATCCGCATTTCTGTCGCCTGAGTGAGTGTCGATCTAATAAACCGGTGGGAGGGGCGGCGGTTCCTCGTCCATCGTTTCCTGACACGAAACGAAAAAGCCAGGAGAATCATCTCCTGGCCTCTTCAACTTGGAACCACTCGCAACTTGGCGTCTGGGAACTTAACTGAGCACTGTGCTCTAGTGACTGTGTTCTCTCTCCAAAGTGTCAGCCGCGAGCCGTGGTGATACCATGGGATACTTCTTCGCAAATGCTCCATAGGCGAGCAGGAACACTCCCAACAACATCACCGCCGCCCCAATTTCCGGCAGTCCGATCGCGGGCCCCTGTCCATTATTGATCGACGGCACGATCTCGAGGTAGCGCTCGAGCCACAGGCCCACCAGGATGATCACCGAGAACAGCGCGAAGGTCGGCGGATACTTCTTGGGCCGCGCGCTCAACAGCCCGATGAACGGCGTCACGAACACCAGCAAGAACACCGCCGTGCCGATGGCGCGCCAGCCGCCCCACAACCGGTAGAAGATCCAATAGGTCTCTTCCGGCAGGTTGCCGTACCAGATCACCAGGAACTGCGCCCACATCAGGTATGCCCAGAAGACCGTGAACCCGAACACCAGCTTGGCCAGATCGTGCAACTGCTTGGTGGAGACCTTGTCCTTGATCCCCAGCGGGCCGCGCAGCGTCAGCGCCAGCAGGCCGAGCGTCGCCAGCGCGCCGAGGAAATTGCCCATGAAGAAGAACACGCCGTACAGATTGCTGATCCAGCGGGGTGCGAGCGACATGATCAGATCGAACGCCAGCAGCGAGTAGCAGAACGCCCACGCCACCAGCAGCTGCACCGCCGCCTGGCTGATGCGCAGCTTCTGATCGGCGTCGCTTTCCACCGGCCGGCCCTCGGCCAGCTCCTGGATGTCGGCCGCCATGTCGCGCCGCACGAAGCGCCAGGACAAGAGCGCCATCACCACCAGCAGGGCCCAATTGCGCGCCAGATAGAACGTCTGGCCGAACCAGAAGCCCACCGTGGGACGATCGGTCGGCAGCACCGCGAACAGGTGGCCGCGTCCCAGCACCAGGCCGAGGTACAGGATCGGCGCGATCATCACGAACCCCACGCCCGCTTCGGCCAGCCGGATGATCAAGCCCGCCCAGTGGCTGCGCGCGGCCTTCTGCGTCGCCGCGAAGATCACGAGACCCTGCGCGAGCCCCGTGAAATAGAGGAAACTCGTGTGATAGCCTTCCCACCCGCGGTCGGCGTGCCCGCCCATCAACGACCACACGAACGCGGCGCCGCCCAGCACCAGCGCGATCAGGCCGTAGCGCGTGAGCGCGCCCACGGGCGCCTGGCGCGCCGCCTGCACCAGCTCGCTGCGCAGCCCGGCGGTCGCGGCGCTCACTGCGCCCCTCCTCGAGCCTGCAGCTGCAGCGTGCGCACGTAGTTCACCACGTCCCAGCGGTCGGTGCCGCGCACCTTATCCGCGTACCGCGGCATCAGACCTCGCCCCATCGCCGTGCCGTTCAGGATCATGCCATAGATGTAGCCGTCCGAGAGCTTGTCGGCGGCGGGACCGACCACCGGCCGGACACCGGGGAACAAGCCGCCGCCCGTCAGCGACACCGGTCCATCGCCCTTGCCCGCCGTGCCATGACACACGAAGCAATACGTCTCATAGACGAAGCGGCCGCGATTGATCGACTCGGCGGTCTTGGAGCGCGCATTGACCAGACGCTCGGCCACCGCCGCCGGCAGCGAGTCCGGTTCGACGCCCGTCACCGGCACGGTGCCCACGACCGGCGGAATGGGCCGGGCGTACGGCTTGTAGCCGCGCTGGTGGCGCATGGTGGCGAACCAGCCGACCTGGTGCACCACGTCGTCGGGGTTGCAGGCGAAGAGCCCGAGCAGGAGGCACGCGACGAGGACCTTACGCACGCCGCACCTCCTCGGCGCCCGCGCCCTTCAAGAGGGCTTCGACCTTCCCGGCGTCCGCGGCGGCGGCCGGGACGAAGATGCCGAACTTGTCGTTGGTGAAGCGCGGGTCGTACGCGATGGTGCCGCGGCGCCGCGCCCCGCGCAGCGCGTTGAGCGCCACGCCGAGCAGCGTGTTGAGCGCGCCGAACAGCACAGTCATCTCGAACATGATGACGACGTATGGCGGAATCGAGCCGATCGGCTTGCCGCCCACCTGCACCGGCCAGTCGAGCGACATGTACAGCGTGATCCAAGCGCCGATGGCGCAGCCGCCGATGCCGCCGATCAACGTATAGGCGCGCACCGAGCTGGTGGGCGCGCCGATCGCGGCGAGTACACGGTGTAGTCGTCGCGGCCGCCCGCCTGCAGCTGCTTCACGGCGTCCACCGTCGCGTCGAGGTGCCCGAACACAGCCAGCACGCCCGGCGTGGGTGGACCGTGAAACAGGTCGCGCACCATGGTCAGCGGGTTCATGCGTGCCTCCCCGCGGTGCCGCGCGTGGGCGGAGCCAATACTTCCTTCACCTCCGACACGGACACGGCCGGGAAGTTCTTGGCGAACAGCAGGAACCACATGAAGAACCAGCCGAAGCTGCCGGCCATGATGCCCCAGTCGGCCCACGTCGGATTGTAGCCCGCCGTGACGTACGGCTCGAACGGCTCGCCCGCCAGGTGAATGGCGATGATCACGAAGCGCTCGAACCACATGCCGACGTTCACGAAGATCGAGATCACGAACAGCGACGTGATGTTACGCCGCACCACCTTGAACCAGAGGATCAGCGGCAGGATCGCGTTGCAGATGTTCATGGTCCAGCCGGCCCACCAGAAGCGCCCGAACGACCGATAGATGAACGCCGCGCGCTCAGGCGTGGGCCCGCCGTACCAGGCGATGAAGTTCTCCGTCGCGTAGGAGAACCCGACGATCGTGCCGGTCAGCAGGCACAGCTTGGCGAGGTTCTCGAAATGGTTGACGGTGATGATCTCCTCGAGCCCGAACGCCTTGCGGATCGGCACCATGAGGGTGATCACCATGCCGACGCCTGAGTAAATGGCGCCGGCCACGAAGTACGGCGCGAACAGCGTCTCGTGCCACGCCGGCACCTGCGCCATCGCGAAGTCCCAGCTCACCACGCTGTGCACCGACAGGACCAGCGGCGTCGCGAGCGCGGCGAGATACAGGTAGCCGCGGCTGAAGTGGCGCCATTGGTCGTGCGTGCCGCGCCACCCCAGCGCGGTCAACGCGTACAGCTTCTTGCGCCACCCCGTCGCTACGTCGCGGATCGCCGCGATGTCGGGGATCAACCCCATGATCAGGAAGCAGGTCGAGACGGTGAAGTACGTCCCGATCGCGAACTCGTCCCAGATCAGCGGCGACTTGAAGTTGGGCCACAAGCCGCGCTCGTTGGGGTACGGCACCAGCCAGTAGAAGTACCACTGCCGCCCGATGTGGATCAGCGGGAACAGCCCCGCCGTCATCACCGCGAACACCGTCATCGCCTCGGCGACGCGATAGACCGCGGTGCGCCAGCCGGAGCGGAACAGGAAGAGAATCGCCGAGATCAGCGTGCCCGAGTGCGCGATACCGACCCAGAACACGAAGCAGGTGATGAACACCGCCCAGTAGACCGGGTGCGAATAGCCGGCGAGGCCCAAACCGTAGCGCAGCAGGAACAGCAGGCAGATGATGCCGATGCCCAGCAGCGCGACCGCGCCGCCCAGCAGCAGCCAGTACGTCCTCCCCGGCGTGCCGAGCGTGCGCGCGATGGTCTGCGTGACGTAGTCGTACGTCAAACGCGGGGGAGCGGAGGTCGTAGGCATCAGGCCCCCGCGTGGACGACGCGAGCGAGGTACGTGATGGCGGGCTTGGTATTCAAGTCCTCCAGCACGTGGTAGCCGCGCGGGTCGCGCGCCAGCTGCGACACCGTGGACTTGGGGTCGTTCAAGTCGCCGAAGACGATCGCCTCCGACGGGCAGCCCTGCGCGCACGCCGGCACGATCTCGCCGTCCTGCACGCCGCGATCCTCGAGCCGCGCCTGATGCTGCGTCCCGCGGATGCGCTGCACGCAGAAGGTGCACTTCTCCATCACGCCCTTCTCGCGCACCGTCACGTCGGGGTTGAGCAGCATGTCGAGCGGCGCCGGGAACGCCTCGTGGTCCCCGCCCACCTCGGCGTAGTCGTACCAGTTGAAGTAGCGGACCTTGTACGGGCAGTTGTTGGCGCAGTAGCGCGTGCCGACGCAGCGGTTGTAAACCTGGCCGTTCAAGCCGTCGGGCGTGTGATACGCGGCGAACACCGGGCACACCGGCTCGCACGGCGCGGCGCCGCACTGCTGGCACAGCATCGGCGTGACCACCGCCGACACCGGCTCGTGGCCGTCGCCGCCCTTGAAGTAGCGCTCCAGACGCATCCACGACATCTGCCGGCGCCGGACGAACAAGTCTTCGCCCACCGTCGCGATGTTGTTCTCGGCATAGCACGCGGTGACGCACGCCGAGCAGCCGGTGCAGCGGCTCAGATCGATCGCCATGCCCCAGCGCGGCTGGTTGCCGGCGTAATCGCCCTTGGTGGCGGTCTCGTGCTGCGCCGCGGCCCAGCCCTCGAGGGCGGGATCGGCGTACTCCGGCGTCGCTTCGCCCTTGAACGGCCGCGCACCCGGCGCGAGCTGCTTCGCCTGCGACAACGCCAGCGTCTCCACGATGCCGTCGCCGTGGCTGCGGCTGTCGCCTTCGGCGGTGGCGAGTTTGCGGTGCTCGCCGGTCTTGGAAACCTTGGCGCCCAGCACGAAGGTGCGGCCACCGTAGTCGTTGGGCAGCTCCGGGAGCAGCGCGAAGGCGTTGAACGAGCGGTCCTTGGCGTAGCGGCCGTAGGCCGCGTGGCCCTGGCCGGTCGGCACGGCGATCACGTCGGGCCGCACCACAGGCGTGATCCAGGCCGCCGCCCGCACCGAGCCGCTCGCCGTATCGAGCCGCAGGATGTCGCCGTCCTGGACCTGCCACTTGGCCGCGGTCTCGGGATGCAGCTCCACCCAGCCGTGCCAGGCGATCTTCGAGACGGGATCGGGCAGCTCCTGCAGCCACGGCTTGTTGGCGCCGCGGCCGTCGTGCAGGGCGACGTGCGGGTACACCAGGAGTGCCACGTCGCCGCCCAACGCCGGTGCGTCGGAGGCCGTCTTGCCGACGTCGGGCCCGAGCCGCGTGGTGCGGGCGCCCACGTCGCCGTACAGGCCGCCGTGCTGCAGCGAATCATTCCAAAACACGTCGAACGTCCGGCCGCGGGCTTCGCGCTTCGACAGGTCGCGCCACTTGTTCTGCAAGTAATCCTTGAACGTGCCGTTCCTGCCGGACGCTTTCACCAGCACGTCGCCCGTCGCCATCGCATTGAACACGGGCTGGGTGACGGGCTGTTGCAGCGCGACGACGCCCGCGCGCGGGCGCGAGTCGCCCCACTGCTCCAGCGGATGCAGATCGGGCAGAATCAGGTCGCAGGCGCTCGCGGTCTCATCCCAGTAGGACGAGAAGCTGACCTTGTAGGCGACTTTGCCCCACGCCTGCAGGAATTCACCCGACAGCGAGTGGCGCGGATTGGCGCCGTGCACCAAGAGCAGCGCCACCTTCCCCGCCGTCATGTCGTTGCGCAGTGCCACGATGTCGCGGTAGGCGCCCGTCGCGGCGCTGTCGGGCCCGAACTTGACCGTCTTGCCGACCGCGCCCGTGACGTAGTTCAGGATGTTGGCGGCGGCCACGATGTCGGCGCCGTTGGGATAGTGCGCCGCCATGCCGCCCGCCACGGCGAGCCCCGCCCCGGCGTGCGCGAATTCGATGGCGATCCGCACGATCATTTCCGCGTCCACGCCCGCGAGCGCGGCGACGGCGGCCGGCGTGTGGCGCGACAGCAGGTCCGCGAGCCGGGCCACGTCGGCCGGCAGCGGCACCAGGCGCTGCGTGACGATCACGTGCGCCATCGCGAGCGCGAGCAGGCCCTCGGTGCCGGGGCGCGCCGCGATCCATTCGTCGGCGTTCATCGCCGTGAGCGACATGCGCGGCCCGATGAACACGTGCTTCGCCATGCCGGCGTCCTTGCCGCCGTGGAAGCCGTGCGCGTCGGCGAAGCCGTGTTGGAAGCCCACGGGCGACACCCACGTCTCCAGGAAATCGGCGCCGAAGGACAGGATGTACTTGGCCGCGGCGAAATCGTAGGCCGGCACCGCATCGGTGCCGAAGGCGCGCCGGTTGCCCTCGCGCAGCGCTTCGTAGCCGAACGGCTCGTAGGTGACGTGCTTCGCGCCCACCGATGCCGACCAGTCGTCCACCAGGTCGCCGAAGGCGCCCGACTCGAGCCCCGTGACGAAGGCGATGCCCTTGCCGCGCGACGTTTGGACTTTGGCCGAGAATTGCTGCAGGGCCTGGTCCCAGGAGAGTTTCTCCCAGGTGCCGTCGGCCTTGCGGGCCATCGGGTCGGTGATGCGATCGGGGTTGTAGAGGCCCTGCAGCCCCGCCTGGCCGCGGGCGCAGAGGCGACCCTGGTTGATGGGCGACTCGGGGTTGCCTTCGATCTTCACGGCGCGGCCTTCGCGCACTTTCACGCGAATGCCGCAGCCCGCCGCGCACTCGCGGCAGGTGGACGCGTACCACGTGGCGTTGCCCGGGATCTGATCTTCCGACCCGACCAGGTAAGGGATCAGCTTCTCGGTCGGTTCGGGTCCGATGCCGCACGCCGAGGCGACGGTGGCAGCACCCCCCGTCACCCCGAGGATCTTGAGGAACCGCCTGCGGTTGATCCCGTCCGTCATACCGTCTCCCGAGCGGCTAATAGTGGCAGACCGTGCAGTCGCGGGTGACTTTGCGCTCGACGTGGCAGCGGATGCACCACCCCATCTTCAACGTCGAGACCTGGGACACCTGGGCCATGCCGGCCACGTCGCCGTGGCAGGTCGCGCAGCTGTTGGTGCCCAGAGCTTTGATGTGCCGCATGTGCGGGAAGTGCACGAAACCCGGCAGCGCATGGACGCGCGTCCACTGCGGCGCCTGCTTACCGCTCCACGCTTCCCGGATCTTGCGGATCTGGGCCTGGTTGGCGGGCGTCGTGCCGGCGACGAACTGGTGGCACCCCATGCAGGTCTGCACCGTGGGGATGCCGGGCTCCGGTGCCGCCGCCACCGAATAGTGGCAGTACAAGCACGGCATCTGATACTGGCCGGCGTGGACATCGTGGCGAAAGAAAATGGGCTGGCGCGGGCCGCGCAGACTGCCCGTGTCGACCTGCACGGACGCGGCCTTCGTCGGTGGTGCGGCGTTTTGGGCGGCTGCCGGGACGGCGACGAGTAGGGCGCCGATGATCCCGGTCGCGAGCCTACACCCAGTGTTCGTCATCAACGCGCGGGCCTCGATGGCGAATCTGTTGGTTAGATAAGGAACTGCAACGGCTTGCGGGCGACAAAATGTACAGTGAGGCGGGAACGGCGCACAAGGCCGACCTACCTCACTCGGGACGCGCCAGGAAATGATGCTTGCGGCGCACCAAATCGACGAACGCGTCCACCACGTCGAGATCGGGGAATTCGGTCCAGCACCAGCGCATGCCGTCGCGCACATCGCCGTCGCGCATCGCGTCGCGGATCGCGCGCAGCAGTCCGTTCGCCTGGGCCAGCTCCTGCTCCTCCGCCTCGGCGAGCACGAACGTGCCGCTCGCGCCCGACGCCATCGGGTGCAGGTACGCGAGCTTGCGGCCGCCGACCTCGTACATCCACACCCATTTGTAGACCGTGCCGAGGAACACGACCTGCTCGGTCACGTGCTTCAGGGCGCGCAGCCCTTCGCGCGCCTTCTTGAAACGCGAGGCCGCGCGCGGCGACAAGTCCCGCAGCGGCGCCTCGAGTTTGGGGCGCTTGCGTGGGTCGAGGTACAGGTTGGTGGCCCAATAGCCCTGCGGTGGTCGGCTCATAGCACCGCAAAGCTAATTAGGGCGCCCGCTGCAGGGTACGCCAGCGCCGCTGCAGCGCCGCCAGGGCCCGTTCCAAGTCGGCCACGGCAGTGAGCACGGCCGGGCGCGGCGCCACGTCCGCCCCCTCCACTTGGTCGTACACCCCGGCGAGTTGGCGTGCGAGCCGGCTGAGACCCGCCTCGAGCGAATCCGCCGGCGCGGGGCGCGGGCGCAGGGCGCGGAGCTGCTGCAAGGTGGCGTTCGCGGTGTGCAGCGCCGCCGTCAGTCGGGTGGCCGTCGCCAGCTGCTGTCCCAGGGCCGTCGCGGTGACCGGCACGCGCGGATCCATGCGGACCACGAGCGACTGCTTGCCGCGCACATCACCCACCGTGAGCGTGACCGTGTACGTCCCCGGCACCACGAACGGGCCGCGGGGCTCGCGCGGCGTGTACTGATAGATGGCGGAGATGGGATAGCCGCGATCCAGCACCTCGGGGTCGGGATAGTGCAGGTCCCAGATGAAGCGGTGCATGCCTGCCGCCGTGGACAGCGCCTGCGGCGGCCGGATCCAGTAGGGCGGAATGTTGGCGGTCGAGTCGGGCGGCTCCGGCACGTCCGTACTCGCGAAGCGGCGCACCAGCGCGCCCGCGGCGGTGCGGATTTCAAGCGTGACGGGCCCCGTCGCCGCCTGCGGCAGGTAGTAATCGAGCGCCGTGCCGTCGGGCGGGTTCAGCGCCGTGGGCTCATCGGGCGGCAGCGGCGTGTCGGTGTTGGCGTCCCAGCGCACCCGGTACGCGTCGGCCGGCTTGTAGAGGTACGCGGTTTTTTTCGCTTGGGCCGCCGCGACGGCCGCCGTCTCGCGCAGCGGCGCGAAGTCGTCGAGGATCCAGAACGAGCGGCCGTGCGTCGCCACGATCAGGTCGTTGCCATGCACCGCCAGGTCGCGCATCGAGCTGGCGGGCAGATTGAGCCGCAGCGATTGCCAGTGGTCGCCGGCGTCGAACGACAGGTACACGCTGCGCTCGCTGCCCGCGAACAACAGGCCGCGTTGCGCCGGATCCTCCCGCACCACGTTCACCATCTCGTTGTCGGGAATGCCCGCCACGATCTCCGTCCACGTCTTGCCGCCGTCTTTGGTGCGCAGGATGTGGGGGTGCAGGTCGTCCAGCCGCAGGCGATTGATCGCGGCGTACGCGGTGAGTGTGTCGAAGTGCGAGGCCTCGATGATCGACACTTTGCTCCACGGCGTGAGCGCCTGTGGCGTGATGTTCTGCCAGCGCACGCCGCCATTGTGCGTGACCCACAGCTGGCCGTCGTCGGTGCCGGCCCAAATCAAATTGACCCGCTTGAACGACGGCGCGATGGCGTACACCACGCCCTTGTGCTTGCCCTTCTCGGGATCGAGCGCCGCGAACACGCCCAGGCTGGCGGGCACGGCGGCCGAGTCGCGCGTCAGATCGGGGCTGATCGTGGTCCAGGTGCGGCCGCCGTTCAGCGTCTTGAAGATGACATTAGCGCCCAGATAGAGGATGTGGGGGTCCAGCGGCGAAAACACGATCGGCATCGTGCGCACGAAGCGGTACTTGCCCGAACGCACCGCTTCGGGCGACACGTCTTCCACCTGTCCCGTGTTCCAGTCGAAGCGCGACAGCTTGCCGCCGTAGACGAGATTGGGATGCAGCGGGTCGGGCACGGCGTAGCTGTATTCTTCGGCGCCGACGGTGTGCCAGTCGCGCATCGTGATCTGGCCGTCGTCGCCGCGGCTCTTCACGCCCGCCGAGCCGCTCTCCTGCTGGCCGCCGTACACCCAATAGGGGAAGCGGTGGTCGGTGTTGACGTGAAACATCTGCCCGGTGGGCTGATTGTACCACGTGCTCCACGTGGCGCCGCCATTCGCCGTGATGATGGCGCCCTGATCGCCGGCGATCAGGATGACGCGCCCATCGTCGGGACTGACCCAGAAGCGGTGGTAGTCGTCGCCGCCGGGCGCGCCGCGGAACGCCGCGAACGTCTTGCCGCCGTCGGTCGACTTCCACGTCACCACGTTGGCGATGTAGACGACGTCGGCGTTCCTGGGATCGACTTTCACTTCATTGAAGTCGCCGTCGCGGCCCCAGAGGCGCGGATCGGCATTGGCGATGTGCCACGATTCGCCGCCGTCATCGGAGCGGTACACGCCGCCGTTCTTGTCGGCGCCGACCACCGCGAACATGCGGCCCGGGGTGCTGGCGCTGGCGGCGAGGCCGATGCGGCCCAGCCCGTCGGCGGCGGACGGCAATCCGTTGGTGATCTGTTTCCAGGTGCTGCCGCCGTCAGTGGATTTATACAGGCCGCAGTTGGCCGCGAGCGTCCAGCCGGCTTCCCACGGCGCCTGGCGCGCGGCCCAGAGGACGGCGAACACGGTCTGCGCGTTGGCGGGATCGAGCAGCACGTCCATACCGCCCGTGTTCTCGTCTTTGAAGAGCACCTGCGTCCAGGTCTGGCCGCCGTCGGTCGAGCGATAGATGCCGCGCTCGTTGTTGGGTCCGTAGGGGTGGCCGATCACCGCGGCGAAGACGCGGCTCGCGTCCTTGGGATCGATCGCGAGCTGCGCGATTTGTTGGCCGTCGCGCAGACCGAGGTGCGTCCAGCTGCGGCCCGCGTCGAGCGACTTGTAGATGCCGTCACCCACCGAGAGATCCGGCCGCTGCAGCCCTTCCCCGCTGCCGACGTAGATCGTGTTGGGATCCGACGGTGCCACGGCGATGGCGCCGACCGAGCCGGTCGGCTGATCGTCGAAGATCGGCGTCCACACGCGGCCGTAGTCGGTCGTCTTCCACACGCCGCCGTTGTTCACGCCGATGTAGAACAGGCCCGGCTGGCCCGGCACGCCCACGCCCGCGACGGTGCGGCCGCCGCGGAACGGGCCGATCATGCGCCAGCGCAGCTCCGAGAAGAGGCGCGGGTTCTGTTGAGCCGGTATCGCGGGAGCGAACACAGTGAGGAGCGAGAGGGCGAGCATGAGGGAGGCGCGACTGGACATTATTCCGTGCTCCTGATTTCGGGTGTTCGCGTCCGCGTTTTCCGTGGACTAAAGTCCCGGCTCGGCCAATGCGCGTCCTTAAGGACGCCCCGGCACGCCGAGCCGGGGCTTCAGCCCACGGATCGGCGCGGGATGGCCCTGTTTCAAATCACCCGCCGCGCCGCCGCCCGAAACCGCGTCGCGTCGAGCAGGCGCGACGCTGATTGATCGGGTACCGCCATGCGGCCGTCGTTGCTCATCGACAACTTGATCACGTCCGTGCCGCGGCCATACCAGCGCGACGATGGTTCGAGGTCGGAAGGATAGCTGCACAGCGGCAAGGCCGCGACGGCGAGCGGGGCTTGCGAGCCGATGCCCGATTCGGGCATCGTGCCGGCCCACAGACGCGCGCCGTACTCTTGCGCCACGCGATAGATGCGGCAGACCTCCGACAGGCCACCCACGCGGTGCACTTTGATGTTCCAGACTTTCGGCCCCTCGAGCTCCATCACTTGGCGCGCGATGCTCGCACTCTTCAAGGTCTCGTCGAGGCAGATGGGCGTGACCAGGTTCTTCACGAGCCAGGCGTGGCCCACCAGCTCGTCGGGCGCGAGCGGCTGCTCGATGTAGAGCAGGCCCGCCGAGTCGAGCGCGCGCAGGTTGGCCTCGTGCGCGGGCCACTCGTAGGCGCCGTTGGCGTCCACCGTGAGCGACACGTCGGCGCCAGCCATCCCCACACGCGCCGCGTTCACGGCCACCGCGTCCCAGCCGGGGGCGACTTTGATCTTCACACGGCGGTACCCCTGCTGCAGCGCCTCGTACACGCGCGCCGTCAGCGTCTCGGGGCGGCGGTCCTGGGGAATGCCCAGCGCCATGCCGCAGGGCACGTCGGCGGCGGTGCTGACTCCCAACCGCTCGGCCAGGAGCGTCGCCAGGCCGACGTTGCGGCGAGCGGCCTCCAGGTCCCAGGCGGCGGTTTCGATGCCGGCGCGCGCGAACGGGTTGCCACGGACGTTCTCGCGCAGCGCGGCGTCGACCGCTTCGGGATCCGCGAACTCGCGGCCCACGACCCGCGGCAATAGCACGCGCCCGATCAGGTCCGCAGCCGACGACAGCGTCTCCTCGGAATAAAACGGCAGGTCGAAGGGCGGACTCTCGCCGTAGCCCGCGTGGCCGGCGTCGTCCTTGAGAATCACGATGAGCGAGCGGCGTTCTTTCATCGCCCCGCCCGAGATAATGAAGGGCTCGACCAGCGGCAGGACCAGCTCCCACATCTCAGCCGTGGTGATGCGCATCGGCCAGGTCGAGAAAGTGGAGGACGCCGTCGCGGCGCGGCAGACGACCCGCGGTTTCTTCGTCGAGTAGCGCCGCGACGAGACCGTCGTCGGGGTGGAAGACCAGCTGATGGAGCGCCCGCTCGGTGCGGGAGCCGGCGGTGGCCGCATATTCGCTCAGCGGCAGCTGGAAGAACGTGTGCACCTGCACGGACGAGCACCCTTGTTTGGCGTACTCGACGATCATTTTGCCGGAGCCAATGTTGCCGGTGCCGCAGAGCGGGCGGGCCGCCGAGCCGGCGGGCTGGCGGGACAAGACCCGCAGATTCCTCTCACTCAAATCCCAGCCGCCATAGGCCACCGCGCGCTCCGCGTCGAATAAGCGATTGAATACGACCAGCGCATCCGCGCCGCTGGAGGCGGCCACCATCGCGAGCTGAAAGTCGTCGTCGAAGCGCGCGTTCATCAGTTTCATCGCCAGGCGTACCGGCCCGGGCGCCGCGGCGCGGATCTGCGCCGGCACCTCGCGCAGCCAGCGCAGAATCTGCTCGCGCTCCTCCGCCAGGGCGTCGCCCGCGAGCGTGGGTGAGAAATCCTTCTCGACCAAGAGCGGTCCCTCACCCCACGCGCGGGCCAGCTGCGCAGTCGTGTAACGGTACTCACCGGCGCGAAATGGCTCGTCCAGTCGCGGCAGGTGGTACTTCACCGAGGGCAGCGCCAGCAGGCGCCCCGCCCGCGTCAAATCGCGGCCGGTGCGTACCAGCGCGAGGTAATCCGCGAACGAGCGATCCCAACCCCGCCCTTTCCACGTGACCGTCCAGCCGTCTTGTCCGGCGATGGAGCGCCGCTGCTCGACCGTCATCTTGGTCTCGTGAATGGCCCACGCCGCCATGGACTGCGCGCCGGCCTCGTCCTGGGCGATGACGGTCTTCAGCACCACGAACCCCAGACCCGCCGCGGCGTCGGCTTCGAGCTGCTGCGGGTTGAGCGATAGCTGGCCCGACCCCTTGCCGATGGGATGCGGCAGCATCACATCCAGATACCGGGCGCTCAGATCGACGCCGTAGGCCTCGCGCACGTGCGCGGGGAAGTCGCGCGGCAGTCCGCGGGCGAAGCGATCGAAGTCAGCGCCGAGCCGCGCGCGCATCCTGCACGGCTTGCCGCACCGCCAAGCGCTCCGCTGGGTCGAGCGGCGGGCCCCAGGGATCGTCGCAGGCGTCGTCGGGCAGCGCGCCCTCGGCCGCCGCCGCCCACAGCATGCGCCGCACGTAGCCTTCCACCGGCTCGCGAAACGTCACGTTCGCGAACTCGTCACACAGCTCGCCGAGCCGCGCGAATGTGTTGTGGTCGCCCACGGCGCGCGCGCGCAGCAGATCCACCTGCACATCGGTCAGCGCCGCGCCCATGCCGATCAGCGCGGCCCGTGCGCCCAGCGTCAGTGACTCGCCCAGGAAGCGGTCTTCGCCCGTGACGAGCAGCTTGCCGGGATGGGCGCGCACGCGCGCGGCGACGCGGCGGAATGTGGGCACGCTGTCGAGCGTGGCGACCTTGATGCCCACGACGCCAGGCAGCGCGAGGATCTGGTCGAGCGTCGCGTCGTCGTAGGCCACACCGCCCGCGCGCTCGTAGAGATAGAACGCGAGCACCGGCAGCTCGGCGGCGAGCGCCCGGTGGTAGCCCACCGGATCGTCGCGCCGCGGGAAGGCGAGCAGGGCGTCGGCGCCGCCGTCCTTCGCCTCGCGCGCCATGCCCGGCGACGTGACACCCGCCACGATCACCCGGTCGGGCAACGCGCGGCGCCAGGCGGCGAGCACGTCGCGGCGCTGCGCCGGCGTGAGATGCGGCCCGCGCCCCGTATGCGCCCACACCGCGACACCCGCCACGCCTTGGTGCGCCAACCAGCGGGCGTAGTCGTCCTGCGCATCGGCGGCGATCACCGTACCGCGGAACGGCACGGGAACCGCCGGGATCAAGCCCCAGTCGATCCGCGCCGCGAGATCCGTCATCCGCAGAGACCGGAGTGTGCGTTCTCGGATTCGATCTTGGCGCGATCTTTCGCCGGTAGGTCCAGCAAGTCGAGCTTGGCGACGGCGTTCTCCGGCAACCGCAGCGGCTGGCCCGTGCCGAAGACGAAACGCTCCATACCGACCGTCGCCAGCAGCGTCTCGAGGTGGTCCTCCGGCGGGCCCCAGATCCAGCAGACATCCCACCAGATGCGCCGCGCTTCCTCGGGAGTCGAGCCGAAGTGCACTTCCTCGATGAAGCCGCGGTCGGCGTGCGTCACGAGCAGGTGCACGTCTTCGTCGCTGCGGACTAATGCGCGGACGGCGCCCGGGGTTAGGTCGGGCACTCGGTCGTTGGGATGACGCTGGCGCAGATCCTCGAGCCGCACCGCGAGGGTGAGCGGCAGCTGCGCCGCGCCGCACGCCGCCGCGAGCACCAGCATTTCGGGCCCGGCCGGATCGACACCGAAGTAAAGCGGATCGCACCGCACGGCGGGCGCGCCCTGCGCGCTCGCGTCGCTCAGCACTTCTTCCCACTTGTTGAGGCCGGGATGGACGCACGGCACGGGCTTGAGCCGTCGCTCCTTGGTGCAGGTCTCGTACAGCCAGGCGTTGCCCTCGGTGGGGTCGCGCCAGAAGAGACTCGGCAGGTGCGTCACCCAGGCTTCGTCGACGCCCGTGCGCTGCATCGCGGCGAGGACGCCGTCGGGCGACGTGCCCGGCACGCGAGCGTAGGGGTAGGCGCCGAGGAAGGCGTTGGCGTCGATACGCATCAGTCGCCCGGGAACGCGCCGCGCGGAAAGATGCGGCCGGCGTTCTTCCACGTGACCAGCTCGAGCTCCGCCGGCGCGAGCAGGTGCGTCAGGTAGCGCAGCTTGGCGAGCCCCGTGCACATCGTGATGTCCGAGCCCCACAGCAGGCGTTCCGCGCCGACACCCGCGACGCACGCCTCCAGCATGCCGCCGTCCACGCCCGAGCCCGAGAGATCGACGAACACGTTGTGGTGGCGCACCAGCGCGTGCAGCGAATGGCGCCAGTCGCCGCCGCCGCCGATGTGCGCCAGGATGAAATTCACGTGCGGATGACGCGCCGCCAGCGCGCACAGCTCGACTGCGTCCGAGGCTTCCTGCCCCGGCCAGTCGTGGCGACGGTGCTGCCAGATGTGGTGCAGCACCGGGAAGTGGTGCCGCTCGGCGGCGGCAATCACGGGATCGAGCAGCGGATCGTTGGCGCGGCGGCTCGCCGCCAGCTTCAGACCCACGGCTCCCAGTTTGGCCGCGCGGTCGATTTCGGCCGTAGCGTGCGCCGTGTAATTCGGATTGACCGTGACGTAACCGCGGATGCGGTCGGGATGCTCGCGCTGCAAGGCGAACAGTGCGTCGTTCCCGGCGGTGGCGTCTGCCGGCGAGGGGAAGTACACGGGGGACGTGCGGCCCCAGCTGCCGAGGATCGACGCCACGTGGATCGCGACGCCGATCTTTTCACCGGCTTTGAGCCGGCTGGCGTTACGCTCGCGCCAGTCGGCGCGTGGCGAGGCCGCGTGATGGAAGTGGGCATGCACGTCGATCAGCATGCGGGGAATTTGACTCGTTTCCTTGCTTCCGGCGACGGGCCACGGGAGCTAGGTTTGAGCCGCGAAGGCCGTCATCTCTCGACCGCGGAGGAGTCCCCATGGGTCTCGTGGATCGCGCCAAGAACATCCTGCTCACACCCGGCAAGGAGTGGGCCGTTATCGACGCGGAAACGACGAGTATCAAGGACCTCTATGTGGGGTACGCGGTCATCCTCGCGGCCATCCGCCCCATTGCAAACATCATCGGCTTCGGCCTGATCGGTGCCCACGTCCCGTTCAGCGGGGTCACCTACCGCTGGCCGCTCGACACAGCGCTCGAGTACGCTGTCTTTGCCTACGTTCTCAGCCTGGGCGGTGCGTTCGTCCTGGCGCTGATCATCGACGCCCTCGCGCCGACCTTCGGCGGCCAGAAGAACCAGCTCCAGGCCCTCAAGGTCGCGATCTACTCCTCCACGGCGAGCTGGCTGGCGGGAATCTTCACCATCATCCCGGCGCTGGCGATCTTGGGCCTCGTCGGCCTCTACAGCCTGTACCTGCTGTACTCCGGCCTGCCGGTCCTGATGAAGTCGCCGAAAGACAAGGCGATGGGTTACACCGTCGTCACGATCATCTGCGCGATCGTGCTGTACTTCGTGCTGGGAATCGTCGCGACCACGGTCATTTCGGTGCCGCGCTACATGTGACGCAGGCTGTCCTCCAGGACGGCAAGCGTGGCGTCGATCGTCGCGTCATCGTGCGCTAGACTGACGAAGTTGTAGGCCGTGCGCTTGAACAGCTGACCCCGTTCGGCACAGCGCACGGCCACCCGCCGGCCGATGTCTTCGGTCGCCCAGAGCAGGAAGCTCATCTCCGCTACACCCCCCACGTCCGCCACCAGATCGGGATGATCGCGGTGCAGCCGGTGCAAGCCGTGCAGTAAACGCGTACCGACGCGATGCAGGTGGCCGCAGACGTCCTCGGCCGCAAACACGGCGAGCGTCGCCTGCGCGGCGGCCAGGGCCACCGTCTCCGTCGCCAGCGTGGACGAAATCCACGTGCGCGACACCAAATCCATGAGATCGGCGCGGCCGCCCACCACCGCCAAGGGGAATCCGTTTGCCAGCGCTTTGCCGAGCACGGCGAGATGGGGCCGCACACCCCAGCGCTCCGCAGCGCCGCCAATGGCGAGCCGGAACGCGGTCTTGATCTCGTCGAAGATCAGCACCGCGCCGGCACGCTCCACCTCGACGCGGACGGTCTCGAGCCATTCGCGCGACGGCTCGTGCACCACCAACGGCTCGATCACCACCGCCGCGAGCCGGTCGCCGGCCGCGCGAATCAGCTCGCGCGCGGCGCCGGCGTCGTTGAACGGCAGCTCGGCATAGAGCGCGCGCACATCCGCCGGCACGCCTTCGGTGCCGCCCTGGCACCAGTCGAGCCAGCCGTGGTAGCCGCAGCCCAGCACGTGCGTGCGCCCGGTGGCGACCCGCGCGAGGCGCACCGCCGCCGCCACCGCCTCGGCGCCCGTCTTGAGAAAGCGCACCCGCTCGAGCCACGGCAGCCGCTGCGCCAGCGCTTCGGCGAGAATCTCCTCGCGTTCGGGCGGCAGCGGGCCCACGACGCCTTCGGCGATGGCTTCTCCCGCGGCGCGATTCACCGCGACGTGGCCGTAGCCCAGCGCCACGGCGCCGAGGGCCATGACGTAGTCCACGTACTCGCGGCCGCGCACGTCCCACACACGACACCCGGCGGCGCGACGCAGGCGCGCCGGTGGCCCCGACTCCTCGGCGCCGTGCTCGGCCCCAAAGAGCGCGTCGGGCCGCTTACTGCCGGTCGACGTGAAGCCCGGAACGCGCCACTCGTGCGGCGTAATGGATCACCTCGTGGGCCATGGCCTGAACGAGCTTCGCTTCGCGCTCGTCCAACGGAATGCGGTGCAGCGCCTCGCGCACGGTGCGCATGATCGCGTCGCGCTCGCGGTGCTTGAAAAAGTCGATCGCCGCGAGCGCCTGCTCCAGATCGGCGAACACACGCTCCAGCTCGTCCTGGCGCGCCGGGGTCGCGCGGCGGCGCGGCGTCTTGAACGGCCGCGCATCGTCGCCGCGGGCCAGCGCCAGCGCGTACAACATGATGATGACCGCGTGGCCCAGATTGAGCGAGGGGTAGTCCGGATTCGTGGGGATCGCCACGATGCGGTGGCAGCGGTCCAGCGCCTCGTTGGGCAGGCCCTTGTCCTCCCGCCCGAACAGCAGGGCGACGGTACCCTCCTCCGCGAGCTGCAGCGCTTCCTTGGCGGCGTCGTCGGGACGCTGCCAGTTGCGCTTGGCGGTGCGGCCGCGCGCCGTGAACCCGATCACGTGGACGCAGTCGGCCAGGGCCTGGTCGAGTGAGTCGTACAGCTTCACGCGCTCGAGGATGTCGTCGGTCTTGTGCGCGATGCCGCCGATGCGAAACGCGTCGTACTCGACCGGCGCGACGAGCCGCAGGTCGCGCAGGCCGAAATTCTTCACGCCGCGGACCACGTGCGCGATGTTGACCAGATCCTGGGGCTCGTGCAGGACGACGACGATCATCCCACCAGCTCCAGCACGCCGAAGCGGCTCGGGTCCTGACGATCGCCGCGAATCCATACCCAGCCGTTGCCGCCGCTCCAGACCAGCTGGCCCGCGCGCCGCTCGCGGCCCGGCAGCATCTCGTTGACGATCAGGTCGAAGCCCAAATGCGCCCCGATATGGGCGCGTCCCACCAGCGCCACCGGGAGGGCGAGCGTCACGCGATAGCCGGACTCCGTGCGCCGCCACGCGCCGCGCACCTGGGCGGCGTCGCCGGTCGCGTCGCCGACCGTACGCACCCGCAGCCCGGCCGTCGCGGCGTCCGGCACCACCAGGAAACCCACTACGGCGGCCTCATCCTCGCCGCGCACGTACACCTGCAGGCCGTCGGAGTGGATGTCGTCCGGCTCGTTGTCGAGTCGCAGCGGGGGCGCGTCCGCCGGACGGAACACGACGTCGGGCTTGGACACTTCGACCGCCAGATACAACGCACGGTCGTCCCAGTTGACGTACGCCACGGCCGCGAGGTCGTCGGGCCCGGCATACGGCTCCTCGGAGCGGCGGTACTGGTCTTCCAGGTCCAACGTGAGCGGCTCGATCGGATCGAAGCCCTGGAGCGTGCCGTCCAGCGCCGGCGGCGCAGCGATGCGCAGCGCCGCGGCAGTGGGCGGCGTCACGGGCTCGAGCTCCAGGAACCCGCGGAACGCCACGTCGGCAGCGCGCGCGCCGCGCAGCGCCACGCGCCCGGCCGGTGTCTCCGCGTCCCAGCCCTCGCCCCCGAGGCGATGCCGCTCCGTGCCCTCCGGTGTGTCGATCTCGATGACGTCGCCGGAGACGCGCACGCCGCGCACCACCGGCGCGTTCGTGACCGGGTCGAGCACCGCCACGAACCGCAGGTTCCGGCCGGCAGCACGTTCGAGGTAGAACGTCTCGCGGCGACCGCTGGTCGGGCGACCGGGAGCTTCGGCGCGCAGGAGGCGACCATCGAAAACAAAATGCGTTGTCAGTTGTCTGTGGTCCGACGTCAGTCGCATGTGAATCGGGCCCACCGCGTCCGGCTTGAACTGCTCGACGCGCGTGACGAATGCATCGGCGAGGTCGCCCGTCTCCCAGCGACCGGGCGTTGCGACATCGCCCTGCCCCGTGAAGTGCCACGGCAGCTCGAGCAAGCGGTCCACGCGCCCCGACAGCTCCAGCACGTCGATCAGGTAGCGCGGACCGGACACGATCACCCGGCGCAGGTCGCCGAAGCGGCCCGACACCCAGGCCCAGTCGTTCTTGGCGTCGAAGCAATCACAGCGCGCGGGCAGGAACTCCTGCGACGTGCCGTCGAGCCGCGGCGCGCTGTGTGCCAACGTCGAGCGATACCAGAACAAGTCAGGCGAGACGTAGCTGCCGGTGCCGAAGTCGGGCAACCAGTGCACGCCGCCGGCGTGCAGCGTGAAGTGCAGCCGGTCGGGATGTCCGTGCCCACCCCCCGGCGGCCCGCATTCGAGACTGGCATACCGACCGCCGGCGCGCAGGACTGCGAGCCCCTGGCTCGGCAACAATTCGCTGCCGGGCTGCCAGGCCGCTGCGTCGCCGGCCAGCGCCGGAGACATCTCGAGCAGGGACCACCAGGAGAGTTCGGTGCGCAGTGCGGGGTGCGGGGTGCGGGGTTGATCCGCATCGTGGAGGTAGGACTCGAACGCCTCAGGCGTGACCTCACCCGCGCCCTCGTAGAGCGCAGCCAGCCAGTTTGCAAGTTCAGCATTCCGCGTTCCGCGTTCCGCGTTCGCCAGCCTCGCTCCCCCCACCTCCCACAGCTCCGTGTACATCGGCTGCGCCAGCGACACACCGAAGCGCGAGTCCTTGCGCGCCGGGAACGTAAAGTCGGGCAGCGCGGTGATGGCGGGCGCGCGCAGCGCGCGCTGCACCCGATCGGCCACGCGGGGGTCGGCCAACACGTCCCGGCCCCCTGCGCGGGCCCACCCCGCCCCGGTGAGCCAGCCGCGCAGCGCGAAAAGATGGTAGTTCTCGCCCTCGTACCACATGCCGTCGTCACGAAACCCGCGCAGGTGCTCGACCAGCCCGGTGTTCGCTTCCAAGGTGTTCTGCAACAACTCCTCGTCCTCGCACCACACGCCGATGGCCGCGAGCGCCGCGTTGTTCCACGTCTGGCGGTTCGAGAATCCTTCATCGTGCTCGCCGATCAGGTTCGCCGCTTCATCGGCCACCTGCCCCACCAGGCGGCGCGTGGCGTCGTTCAGCCGGCCCGCCGCGCGCAGCAGCTGCGCCGCCGCCAGATAGTTCAGTATCCAGATCGACTCGAGGTAGGTCGAAAAGAACAGCCGGCTCGGACCCAGGACATTGTCGCGATTGGGATAGCGGAAGTAGCCCTCGCCGTAAGCGCGCAGGATCTCCGCCGCGCGGGCCGCGGCCACATCGTGTCCCGCGAGCGCGCCGAGTGTGGCGAGATGCGCGGCGCGCTCCGCGATCCACAAGTGCTGGAACTTGGCCCAATGCCGGTCGTGCCGTTCGCCCGTGAACGTCTTACCGCAGCGTGGGCAGCGGTGCGCGCCCGGGCTCCAGGGATCGAACGTCAGCGCGGTACCGTCGTCGGGACACACGCCGCCGTCCTGCGACAATAGCGCCTTGTGCTCGGGGATCAGCGGCATGCGCGACAGCACAGGAGCGGCGCGCTCGATCTGCCGCGCTTGCAGCGCTTGGAGATCTTTGGCACCGGCGATCGCCGCGCGCCGCGCCGCGAGCTGTTCGGCCGTCACCATGCCCGCACGCCTTCCGCCGCCCAGCGCAGGGGCAAGACCTCGGCGCCCACGGCGCGCGCCGCCTCCGCTCCCACGCTTGAGTCGTGTGCCATCAAGAAGAACATGCAGCCGCCGGCGCCTGCCCCCGCGGCCTTGCCGCCCAGCGCGCCGGCTGCGGCGAGCGCGGTCTCCAGCCCCGCCATCTCCGGCGTGCACATCCCCGGATCGAGCGCGCGCTGGTGCCGCCAATTCTCGGCGAGGAGCGCTCCGACTCTCGCGAGGTCGGCGGCGCGCAGCGCCTCGGCCATCCGCTCGGCCACGTCCTTGAGCGCGCGCAACGCCCCGGTGACGCCCGCGTCGGCGCGCTCGTAAGCCGCCTGCACGCGCGCGATGGTGTCGCTCGAGACGCGCGAGCGCCCCGTGTAGCACAGCAGCATCTGGCGCTCCAGGGCGGCGGCGAACGCCGGGTCGAGGGTGAGCGGCTCGATACCAACGTCGGGATCGCGAAAGCTGAGCCGCTGCACGCCGCCCAACGCCGCGGCGAACTGGTCCTGTTTGCCGCCTGGGAGTCCCGCCTCCACGGCTTCGAGCTGCCACGCGTGCTGCGCGATGTCGCGGCGGTCGGGCCGCTCCAGGCGCGCGGCCGAGAGCGCGGCGACCAGGGCCACGTCGAGCGCGCCCGAGCTGCCGAGTCCTGAGCCCGTGGGCGCGTCGCAACGCGTGGACAGCGTGCACGGGAACGCGACGGGAAACATCCGCAGGCCGGCTTTGTGCAGCGGCAGGCGGCCGTCGGCCACGAGCCCACCCGAGTTCACCATCTCGACGGTCTGGTTCAGGTCCTCGGCCACGAGGCGGATCAGGTCGCCGCCGATGCGCAGGTCGACGTGCGCGTACAAGGCGATCGCCGCGTTGATCACCACGCCGCCCTCACGCTGCGAGAACGGCGGCACGTCCGTCCAGCCGCCGGCCAGGTCGAGGCGCAGCGGCGCCTGGGCGCGATACTCCTTCGGGAGTTCGCGTCGCCTCATGGGCCCGTGCTCCAGCGTGCGACGGTCGGCAGCTCGCCGCGCTGGTCCATGCGCACGCCCGTGAGGCGGCGGGACAGCCCCTGCAGCCCGCGCCCATGATAAAGGAAAGCGACTGCGACCGAATCACTGAGCAGCCGCTGCGCCGCCGCGGGATCGGCCGGCGCGCGCAGCCCGGCGAGCTCGGCCAGCGGCGCGAGGTACCCGAGCCCCAGGTCACCCGGAATGCCGAGTACCGCCGCGTCGAAATCGTGGCGCGGGCCGTAGACACGGTCGAGGAACGTGGACAGCTCCACCTGACGGATGGTGACCGTGAACCCCACGGCCTGGAGCCGCGCCTGCAGCAGCTGCTCGAGCGCCGCCTCGCCGCTGCCCACCGTCAGCAGCTCGAAGGCGACGTGACGCCCCGCGAGCAACCGTCGCGCGGAGTCCGGCGCGAACGGCACCGGCGGCGTCGCGACGTGACCGGGCACGTCCGCGGGCACTGACCCGTCGGCCGGCGTGCCGAATCCATAGAGGTAGGCGTCGATGATTTCGCGGCGATCGACGGCGAGTGCCACGGCGCGCCGCAGCACGGCGTCGGCGAACGGCGGGCGCCGCAGGTTGAACACCACGCCGTAGGTAAAGAGCAGCGGGTAGTCCACGACGGCGAGACGCGGATCGCGGCGCACGTAGGTCGCGTGCGCGGGGTTGATGCCCGCGACGTCGAGCTCGCCGGCCGTGAGTGCCGCGAGCTTCGCGGTGGGATCGTCCACCACCACGACGATGAACCGCTCGAGCGCCGGCGGGCCGCCCAACTCCCGCGGGAAGTCGGGATTCGCCGCGAACACCCAGCGGCGGTGCGGCTCATGCAGCACAAAGCGGAACGGACCGTTGCCCACCGGGTGCTCGTTCCACGCCGTCTGGCGCAGCCGCGCGTGCGGCACGGAGTCGAGTGCGTGCGCCGGGAGAATCGCGAGGTCGGTCAGCACGTCGGGGAACGCGGGCAGCGGTGCCTGAAATCGCAGGACCACCGTGGAGTCATCCGGCGCGGTCACGGCGGTGACGTGCGCGAGATCGTTCTGGCGCGGATAGCCGGTCGCCGGATCGCGCGCCGCGTCGAGCGTCCAGACGACGTCGCGCGCGGTCGTGGGCCGGCCGTCGTGCCAGTTGACCGCGCGCAGCCGGAACGTCAGCGCTCGCCGGTCCGCCGACCACGTCCAGCCGCGCGCCAGATACGGCGTGGGCCGGAGCGCGCTGTCGTAGCGCGCCAGCGTGGTGAACAGCAGGTAGCGCTGCACTTGTTTGGCGAGCGGGTGGATGGTGACCAGCGAATTGATGCTCTGCAGGTCGGCGCCCGAGGCGTAGAGCACGGTGCGGCCGCGGCGCGCCGTGCCGCCCGCCGCCCCACATCCCCACAGCGCTCCCGCGAGCCAGAGTGCGGCGCGTACCCGTCCGGTCACGCGTGCATTCTAGCGGCGGCCCCGCGGCGGCGCAAAATTGCGAGCGTGCTCACCCGCCTCGCCGTCCGTCTCGCCACCGGTATCGCCGTCGTCGCGGGCGTCGTCACGCTCACGTTCCTGCTCCTCCACGCCGCGCCCGGCGATCCGGCTGAGCTGTTGCTCGGGCCCGCGGCGACGCCCGCACAGGTCGCGGCGCAACGGCACACGCTCGGTCTCGACCGACCCCTGACCATACAGTATGCCGCGTGGGTCGCCGCCTTCGTCCGCGGCGAGTGGGGCGCGAGCATCGCATCGGGGCGGCCGGTGCGCACCGTCCTGGGCACGGCCTGGCCCCTCACGGCGGAGCTCGTCGCGGTGTCGCTCTTCTTCACCTATTTGTTCGGCATCGCGTTGGGCGCGGTGCAAGCGGCGCGCTCCGGCTCGCGACTCGACACGGCGTTGTCGGTTGGCTCGATCGCCTTGTTCGCGCTCCCCGGCTACTGGCTCGCCCTCATGCTGGTATTGGTGTTCACCTTCGAGCTGCGGCTGCTCCCGGCGTTCGGCGCCGCGGGGTTCGACGCCGATGTGTTGACCGGATGGGCCGCCGTCGCCGATCGCCTGCGTCATATGGCGCTGCCGCTCGTCACGTTGATCCTCATCGGCGTCGGCGGGACAGCCCGCTACGTGCGCGGCGCCATGCTCGACGTCCAGAGCCAGCCATTCGTCGTCACCGCCCGAGCCAAGGGCCTGCACCCGGCGCGCGTGATGATCCGTCACGTGCTGCGCAACGCCCTGATCCCAGTACTCACGTTGCTCGGCCTGGGGTTGCCGGCGCTGTTCTCGGGTGCCGTCTTCGTCGAAGCGGTGTTCGCCTGGCCGGGCGTGGGGCGCGTGCTCGTGGAAGCGGTCCAGGCGCGTGACTATCCGGTCGTGCTCGCGGCCACGACCGTTGCGGCGCTGCTCGTGGTGGCGGGCAATCTGCTCGCCGACGCGCTCGCCGTGTGGGCCGATCCGCGCCTGCGCGCCCGGGGTGACGCATGAGATCGCTGTGGCGCGACGGCCGCGGCGGCTTCGGCCTCACGGTCCTCACCTTGGCAGCGCTGCTGGCCGTGGGCGCCCCGTTCGTCGCCGGCCCGCCCCCGGGCGTCGTGGCCGACATCGCGCGGTTGCGGTTCCTGCCGCCGTTCGCGAGCGATCCGCACGGCGTGTTCCACCTCCTCGGCACCGACCGCCTCGGCCGCGACGTCTGGGCGCGGCTGCTCTATGGCGCGCGCATCTCGCTGGCGGTGGGCGCGCTGGCGGTGCTGCTGTCGGTGGTGATCGGCACAGCGGTGGGCGCAGTGGCAGGCTTCTTCCGCGGCCCGGTGTCGGCGGCGCTGCTCGCGCTGACCGACTGGGCCCTCGCCCTGCCGCGGGTCGTCCTGTTGCTGCTGCTCGCCGCGCTGTGGCAGCCGAGCGCGGTGCTGGTGATCGTGGTGCTCGGTCTGACGGGATGGATGAGCATCGCGCGACTCGTGTATGCCGAAGTGCGCGCGCTCGCGGCCCGGCCGTTCGTCGAAGGCGTCCGCGCGTTGGGCGCCTCGCGCCGCCGGGTGTTGTGGCGCCACGTGCTCCCCAACGCACTCACGCCCGTGATCGTCGCCGCGGCGTTGGGCGTGGGCAACGCGATCTCACTCGAAGCGGGGCTCTCCTACCTCGGCCTCGGCGTGCAGCCGCCCACGCCGTCCTGGGGCAACATGATCGCGTCGGGGCGCGATACGCTGGTGAACGCGCCGTGGGTCGCAGCGGCGCCCGGTATCGCGCTGGTGCTCGTGGTCGTCGCCTGCACGTTGTTGGGCGACGCGCTGCGCGACGCGCTCGATCCGGCCGCGCGCCGCTAGCGGACTACGAAGCGTCGGCGAGCGCGCGCAGCGCGCCGGCTTGCACGTCGTGCCCGCCCTCGAACGTGCGTACGTCGAAGGGGATGTTGGCGGACCGCAGCTTGGCCTCTTCCTGCGCCGCGATCTTCGGCGTGATGTAGTCGTCCGTCGTGCCGTACACGATCGTGAGCCGCGTGCGCGCGAACACGTCGTGCAGGCCCGTCAGGTCCAGCTCCGGTGGCAGCACGCCCCCCCACGCGACCAGGCGTTCGGCGCGCATACCGCGCGCCACCCACCGCGCCGCCGTCGCCACGCCCTGCGAGAACCCCAGCACCACCAGCTGCACGCTGGCGCGATCGAGCTGCCGGAAGACGGCTGCGTGCAGGGCGTCGAGGTAGCGTACGTAGTCTTCGATGTCGGCCAGGCGGTCTTCGCGCGTCATCCACGTGGCGCCGACGCGCTCGTGCATCCCGGAGTCGAGATAGAATCGCGACAGCGCCTCGGGCGCCACGATGAGCCGGCTGGCGTCCGCGATCGGCTCGAAGTGCCGCACGAACCGCCCGGCCAGCTGGCCGTAGCCGTGGCACACCACCCAGACCTGGCGCACGTCCGGTCCGGGTTCGCCCAGCGTGTAGTACCGGGCGGTGCGACCCACCGTCAGATGGTATTCCTGCATCTAGCTCACCAGAATGGTCACGACCTCGTGCGGACCCGCGCTGAAGCGCACCACGCGGCCGCGATTCTCCAGCACCACCGGCACCGATTCCCGTTCGTCCGCGCGCACGCGGTGCGCGTTCTTGATCGCGTCGCCGAAACGCCACGCGCCACCCGCCTGCCGGTCCGTCGCGTTGTAGCAGCGCAGGACCAACGAGCCGCCGCTCTGCGCGGGCTTCACCGCCGAATAGACGAGCCCTGCGCCTTCGAGCGTCACATCCACCGGCGCCGGTTCGAGCGTCAGGGCGTCGCGCAGCCAGGTCGCATGCGGCGGCGCGAACACGTCCTCCCATAACGCCGGCAGGACGTCGCCGCGTTCCACGTCGGACGCCGTGAGCGGCGCGAGCGCCAACTCAACGCGCTGCGGGCCCAGGCACTGCGCCTCGGGCGTCGGCACCGGCCATGCCGCGTGACCGGGCCGGCTCCACAGGTTGGCGCGCGACAGCTCGCCCACCGCGCGCAGCAGCGTGACCGCCAGGTCTCCCGCCGGTGTCCATTCGTATTCGAGGAAGCCGGGCGCCAGCACGGCGATGCCGCGCGGTCCCGCCGCCGCCGCCACGAACCGCTGCGCCGGCGCCGTGCGGACCGGCGTCTCGAGCGGATAGTCGGCCGCGTCGGCCACCACCGGCGCCCGCGCCACGCTGCCGAACGGCGCCCCCGCCACCGCCACACCACCCACCAGGCCCGTCGGCAGGCGCGCCCGCAAGCGGTGATCGCGCGCCTGGTTGTCGATGTCGAGGATACAGCGTACCACCGGGCTGTCGGTGTGCAGCATGACGGTGAGCGTGACGCCCACTTGGCCGCGCCGCCCGGCGACAGCGCCGCTGCCGCAACGCATCCCAAACCGCACTTCCAGCGCCGCCACCAGCGGCCCGCCCGCGATGCGGCGCACACGAACCGGGCCGTTGCTCCTGACCACGCGGTCGCGGCGCGGCGGGCAGTAGGTGTAGGTGTCGCCCACATCACCGCCGGACTCGAGCCGCAGCACATCGAAGAACCGCTCGCCGGTGCGACGATCGTAGACGAGCAGCGCGCCGGTGGGTTCGAGCGTGACGCCCACCCAGCGGTTGACGATCGAGCGGCCCTGGACTGCGGCTGCATCGCCGCCGTCGGCGCCCGCTGCGGTGCCTGGAGTGAAGAGTCGCGTGCCCAGCCCTGGTATCGCGGGCGCGCGAAACGCCACGCGCACCAGGTCCACTTCGTCCTGGTCGGGATAGTGCCGCGCCGCGTCGAGCCGCTCGGTGGTGACCGCCCGATCGAGCACCTGGACCGGAATCGCCCGGCCTTCGGCGCCCACCAGGGAGAACGGACGGTACCCTTCCCCGGCGCGTGGTGCGCGGGCACCGCCGGGAGGACCGACCGGAATGTCGCGCCGGAAGAACGTGAGGTCGGCGATCACCACGCCGCTGCGCGGCCGCGCCGTCGGGTTCCACACGACGAGCGTGGGCGTCTGCGCAGCGCCCTCGGCTTCGCGCGCCGCGTCGGGGTTGTGACGCACCAGATCGAGCAAGGCAGCGCGGGCGGCTTCACCCGCGTAAATGCCGGCGGCCTGCACGCGCTGCGCCACCTCCGCTGCGGCGGCGTCGCTGGTCGTGCCCGCGAGCGCGTCGTGAAACTGACTTTGCAGCAGCGTGCGCCACGCCAGCTCGAGCAATGCCCGGCGATCGTGGCCGCCGTAGCGGCGCGCCAGCGCGGCGAGCGGCTCGGCCCAGCGTTCCAGCGCCAGCTCGGCACGGGAATTGGCGCGCTTCACCGGCGCCCGCGTGCTGTGCACGCCCTGCAACGTCCAGGTGTAGCGGTACGACCAGCGCAGCTCGCCGTCCACCACGGGGGCCTTCCCCGCATCGTTCGCTATCGCCTGGAAAAACTCGTCCAGCCGCGAGACGCGGAAGGCGCTGCGCGGCTCGAGCTCGGCCAACCGGTCGCGGAGCAGCGCCAGGTCCGGGCGCGCGCCGTGATGATCGGCGCCCACGAATACCGGCACGTGTTTGGTGAGCGCCCGGCCCGCGAGCGTGTCCCGCACCCGCGCCCAGGCATCGACGAGGAGCGCCCGCTCGACCGGCAGCGCGGCGCCGATCTCGTAGCCGGCCGGCGGCAAGTGCCACACCAGGAGCTCCTTGCCGTCCGGTCCGCGCCAGCGCAACAGATCCAGCTCCTGCCCCGGCTCGCCACCCCAGCCGCGCCACACCACGCCGAACTTGAGTCCGAACTCGCGTCCCAGTGTGGGCCACACCGCCGGATGACCGAAGGCGTCGGGCGAATACAGGACTTCGCTGCGCCCGCCCCACCGCTCGCAGTCCGCCAACCCGTAGAGCAGGTTGCGCACGAACGCCTCGCCTGACGGCATCAGCTCGTCGGCCAGCACGTACCACGGTCCGATCTGCAACCGTCCGGACTTGACCAGCGGTTTGACGTCCGCCTCGCGCTCGGGCCGCGCCCGCAGGTAGTCCTCCAGCAGGACGGTCTGGCCGTCGAGCAGGAAGGATCGAAACGCGGGGTCCGCGTGCAGCCGCTCGAGCAGGTCGTCCATTGTCGCAACGAGGCGGGCGTGAAACGCCGCGCGCGGCAGATACCATTCCCGATCCCAGTGGGTATGCGGGATGAGATGGAATACGAGCCCGCTCACGTGTGTGGGCGGAGGAATACGGGGGGGATGCAGGCGGCGCCGCGGCGGATCATATTGGGCGCGCTCACGCAGGTCGGTTCGGGCACCCGCATAAGGAACTCACGGATCGTATGTCGCGCAAACTGTGGCTCGCATTACCTGTCCTTGCGGTTCTCGCTCTTCTGCTCCACCGGCAGGTGCCCGGCCGGCTCGCCGACGGCACCATCGTCCTGGCGTCGGGCTGGCGGATCCATCCCGCGGGCCGCCAGATCACCGTCGGGACTCTGCCGCTGGGCTTGATCACACTCGGCGACGGCTCCCTGATGGTGACGGACAACGGCTACGGAGCGAACGGGCTGCTGCGCGTCGATCCGGCCGCCGGCCGAGTGACCGACACGCTGCGGCTACACACGGCATGGCTGGGCCTGGCGCGCGCCGGCGACACCGTGTGGGCGAGCGGCGGGCGCGCCAACGCCGTCTATCGCTACGTGCCGCAAGGCTCGGGTTGGCGCGTCGACACCGCGCGCTTCGCGGACTCGACGGTCACACTGTTTACCGCCGGCCTCGCCGTGGCGGGCGGCCGCGTGGCGGTCGTGGGCAACTTGAGCGACTCGCTCTACGTGATCGACGCGGCGACCCTCGCGCGCGTGGCGACCCTGCCCGTGGGCCATCATCCCTACACGGTGGTCGCCGACTCCGCCAACTGGTATGTCAGCAACTGGGGCGATTCGACGGTGTCCGTATTGCCTTTTGCCGCCCGCCCGCCCATCCGCCCGACCGCCATCTTTATCGGTGCCCATCCGTCCGCCCTGGTGCTCCGCGGCCACGAGCTGTTCGCGGCACTCGCGGGCGAGAACGCCGTCGCGCGGCTCGACCTCGCCACGGGCCGGGTGATCGAACACCTGACCGTGACCCTGGCACCGCACGCTCCCACCGGCAGCGACCCCAACGCGCTGGCGCTCTCGCCCGATGGCCGCACGCTTTACGTCGCGCTGGCCGGCAACAATGCGGTCGCCGTGGTGCGCGTGGGCGCGCGCACGCTGCGGGTGATGGGCATGATCCCGGCGGGCTGGTATCCCACCGCGCTCGCCACCGCCGCCGACGGGCGCACACTGTATGTCGCCAACGGCAAGGGCAACGGCTCGGGGTCGAACGCCGACGGCCGCTACATCGGCAACGTGATTACGGGCTCCGTGTCGGTGATTCCCACCCCCGATTCCGCCGCCTTGGCGCGTCACACCGCGCGGGTGCTGGCGTTGAGCCCGTACACCAATCCCGGAATCCGCGCAGCCGTCCGCGCCGCCCGACCGCCCATCCACCATGTCGTCTATGTGATCCGCGAGAACCGCACGTACGACCAGGTGTTCGGCGACGTTGCGGCGGGCGACGGCGACGCCAGCATCGCGATCTTCAACGACACGATCACGCCGAACGCGCACGCGATCGCCAATCGCTGGGTGTTGTTCAACAATTTCTACGTCGACGGCGAGGTCTCGGCCGACGGCCATGAGTGGACCGACCGCGCATTCGCAGGCGACTACAACGAAAAGACGTGGCCCGCCATCTATTCGGACCGCCGCAACTGGGACCTGACCGACGGCGAGGACCTCGAGAATCCGGCGGGGCGCTACCTGTGGGATGCCGCCCGCAAGAAGGGCCTGTGGATGGTGAACTTCGGCGAGATGGTGGAAGGAGAAGGCGCCGATTCCGTGTATCACACGAACGTCGCCGGGCTGCGCGGCGTGACCGATCCGCACTACCCCAGCTTCATCCTCGACATCCCCGACACCGTGCGCGCGCGGATGTTCGCCGACTCGATCGACAGCTGGGACCGCCAGGGGCGTTTCCCCGATCTCGTCATCCTCTACTTGCCGCGCGATCACACGCTCGGCAAGCGGGCCAACCGCTGGACGCCGCGCGCCATGGTGGCCGAGAATGACGTGGCCGTGGGGCGCGTGATCGATCGGCTGTCGCGCTCGCCGGCCTGGAAGTCGCTGGCACTGTTCGCGCTCGAGGACGACGCGCAGAACGGGCCCGATCACGTCGACGCCCATCGCTCCGTCCTGCTGCTGGCGTCGCCGTGGGCGCGTCGCGGCGCGGTCGACAGCACGTTCTACACGACCAGCTCGGTGCTGCGCACCATCGGCCTGCTGCTCGATCTGCCGCCGCTCAGCCAGTTCGACGCCGGCGCCGCGCCCCTGTGGAACGCGTTCGCACCCCACGCTGATACGACGCCGTTCGCGGGGTTGCCCGCCCGCTGGCCGCTGGACGAGCGTAATCCGACCGCGTTCCGTTCGCGCATTCCCGATCGCGACCTGGCCGGGCCCGATGAGGCCAATGAAGAAGAGTTGAACCGCGAGATCTGGGAGAGCGTGCGCCCGGGCGAGCGCCTGCCGGCCCCGCGCCACGCGTTCGTGCTGGCGCGCGACGGCCGCCGCGGCTTTTAGGGAGCGACCGCGCTCTCCAGCGCGTCGAGGCTGGGCAGATGGACGTGGGCCACCCGCCGTCCGCGCGCGAGCAGGGCGCGCACGTCGCCCGCGGCCTGGGCGCGTTCCAACCGCCCGAACGTGATGCCCAACTCCGGAATCTCCGCGTCCTCCGCTGGATCCGCCGTGACGACGAGGAACAACCCCGTGGCCGGACCGCCCTTGTGCAGTTGCCCGGTCGAATGCAGATAGCGCGGCCCGAACCCCAGCGTCGCGGCGCAGCCGGTGGAGCTCGCCCACGCGGCGCGCACCGCCTCGAGCCGGCGCTCGACGTCGGGCCGCGGCGGCAGGTAGGCGAGAATGGCGACGTAGTCGCCCGGTCGCGCCGTACGCGCCAGCGCCGCCGGCGTGAGCGTCGCGGGACCCGCGGTGGCACCCGCGGACACAGCATCCAGCTCGGCGCGCGCGAACGCCTTCGCCGCTTCGACATCCGGTTGATCGAACGGATTCACGCCGAGCTGTTCGCACAGCGCGTGCGTGGCGTGCTCCCACCGGAAAAACTCGGCCCCGAGGTCGAGCGGATCGGCTGAGAACTGCGCCATCAGCTCCACGTCCCCGCCGCGCGCCGATCCCGGCACCGGCACGACGCCCTTGCCGCCCTTGCCCGAGCTCTCCGCCACGAGCTGTTCGATCCACAAGCCCAGCGTCGCGACGCGGGGCGGCAGCTGCAACGCCAGCTTGTCGCGGCCCGCGCGCGCCGCGGCCGCGATGCGTTCACCCACACCCCGCGCGGCGCTGACGCTCACCCCCTGCGCGCGCTCCAGCAGCGCGCGACCATCGAGGCCCAGCAACGCCGCCGGCAACATCCCCACCACGGTGAGCGCCGCGTAGCGGCCGCCTACGTCGACGGGATGCGGGAAGCAGCCGCGGAAGCCGCGCTCGGCGGCGAGGCGCTCGAGCGGCGTGCCCGGATCGGTGACGGCGGCGAAATGCGGCGCGGGCGCGCGGGCGGCGAAGTAGCGATACGCGGAGAGGGTTTCCACGGTCGTACCCGACTTGCTGCTGATCAGATACAGGGTGCGCGCCGGATCGTTGGCGCGCTCGCAGTCGAGCACCGCGCCCGGATCGGTGCTGTCCAGCACGGTGCAGGCGCGCGCGCCGAAGCTGGTGGCGAGCACGTGCGGGGCGAGACTCGAGCCGCCCATGCCGCACACCACGAGGCGATCGAGACCGTCGGCGCGCGCCGCCGCGGCGAAGCGCGCCCACGTGTCCCACAGCGCGAGCGACGCGCGCGGTGCGTCGAGCCAGCCGAGGCGGTCGGGCATCGCCGCGCAACTTACACTCTCCCCCGCGCCCGCGCGCCAGGGTATCTTTGCCGCCGGAGGATCCGGTGAACCTGGCCGACATACCCGCGCGTCGCTTCATCAGCCTCGTCGCGGTGGCGTTTGTGGTGGCGCTTGTCGCCTTCGTGGTCGCGCCCACGGACTATTGGACGCGGGCGACCATCGCCGATACCGCCCTCACCGTCAGCGCGGCCCTCGCCGTCGTCGGGAGCCTGCTCGCCTGGCGCCGCGCCCCGCTCCCCGCCACCCGCCGCAGCTGGGCCTGGGTCGCGGCCGGTTGCGCCGTCTGGCTGCTCGGCCAGCTCGCGTGGAACGTGTACGAGCTGGTGCTGCACGATCGCCCCCCGCCCTATCCCTCAGTCGCCGACATCGGTTTTCTCGGGATGTATCTCTGCCTCGGCGGCGGCGTGGCCAACTTGCTCAGCGGCGAGCCCCGCCGGCGCCGCGATCCTGAGCTGACGCTCGATCTCCTCCTCGTCACCTACACGATGGGCGCCGTCGCCTACGTGTTCGTGACGGCCGGCCTGCTGGGTGCGCACGCGCCGCTCGCGGCGCTGCTCACGAGCATCGCCTGGGCCGGTGGCGGCCTCGCCCTCATCTGGATGATTCTGCGCGAGATGCTCGAGCGCGAGCGCTACCCCGTCGCCGCGGCGGCGCCCGCCAGTCTGGGGCTCGCCATCATCGCCGCGGTCAACGTCGCGTACGCCGGCTTCGCGCTCAACAACAATTTCCCCGACGCCAATTGGATGGACTTCGGGTGGGTCCTGGGGTTCCTACTGACCGGCGCGGCCGGCGCGCTCGCCACGCTCCCGCCGCCCGCCACCGAGCCCCCGGCGGCCCAGGCCGCGACCGCGGCCCGCACCATCGCGGTCATCGTGGGCCTCACCGGCATGATCGGACTCGCGATGGCCGAGTCGTTGCGTGGCCAGTCGTCGCCGCTCGTGGCCACCCTGGTGGCGGTGGGCGGCGTGATCCTCGCCGCCCGCATCGGCTACTCGATCCGCGCCGATCGCCGCTACGCGGAGCTGCTGGAGCGCGAAGTGACCCGCCAGACGCGCACCCTGATGGACTCGCTCGCGGCCGCCGGCTCCGCCGAGCGCAACCTGCGCCTCGTCCTCGAAGCGGTGCCCGACGCCGTGGTCCTGCTCGACCGCGACGGCCACATGCTCGAGTTCAATCCCGAGGCACACCACGGCTTCCCGACGCCCCCCGACGTCTCGCTGGTCCGCTCAGCGTTCGACGCGCTCGAGCCCGCGGCGGCCGCCCTGGTGCGCGAGAATCTCGCGGCCGCGTTTCGCGGCGAAATCCGCCGCTTCGAGGTGCCCTACCGGCGCGACGACGGCACCCACGGCATCACCGCCATGCTGTATTCACCAATGCGCGATGGCAACACGGTCGCGCGCGTGCTCGCGCTAGGCCGCGACGTCACGGACCAGCGCCGCGCCGAAAGCCAGCTCCAGCAGGCCGAGCGGCTCGCCGCCCTGGGCCAGCTGGTGAGCGGCGTGGCACACGAGATCAACAACCCGGCGGCGATCATCTCCGGCTTCGCGCAGACGATGATGCTGGACGAGATGAAGGCCGATCATCGCGAGATGATCGAGATGATCTACGACGAGGCGGGGCGCATCGGGAAGATCACGCAGAACCTGCTCGCCTTCGCCCGCGCGGGTACACCCGAGCGGGCACTGGTCGACGTCAACGACGTCGTGAAGCGCACCCTGGCGCTGCGGGCGTATCACCTGACCACGCTCAACATCGCCGTCGAGACGGTGCTCGCCTCCGACGGCCCGCGCGTCTGGGCCAACGGCTCGCAGCTGCAGCAGCTCCTCTTGAATCTGCTGATCAACGGCGAGCAGGCGCTGCTCGCGGTCGAGGGCCCGCGCCGCATCGTCATCCGCACGCGCGCGACCGAGACTGAGGTGCTCCTCGACGTGGAGGACACGGGCCCGGGCGTGCCGCCGGACATCCGCGCCAAGATCTTCGACCCGTTCTTCACCACCAAGCCCGAAGGGACGGGTACGGGCCTGGGCTTGTCGATCTGCTACGGCATCGTGCGCGACCACCGCGGCCGCATCTGGGTCGACCCCGCGCCCGCGGCGGGCGCCACCTTTCACGTCACGCTGCCGCGCGATCCGCGCGCGATGCTGCGGGAGGAAGCCGCCGCGCCCGCGGCCACAGCGGCGCCGCGGCGCGACGACGTCACTGCGCTCATCGTGGACGACGAAGAAGGCCTGCGCAACGCCGCCGTGCGTTTCCTGGCGCGCTGCGGCATAAAAGCCGAAGCCGTGGCCGATGGCCGCGAAGCCCTGTCGGTGCTCGCGCGCCGCGATTTCGACGCGATCGTGTCCGATGTGCGCATGCCCGGCATGGGCGGCAAGGAGCTGGTGCGCGAGCTGGCGCGCGACCGCCCCGAGCTGCTCGAGCGGCTGATCCTGTCCACGGGCGACACGCTGGCGCCCGAAACATCGGCGCTGCTGGAGCAGACCGGTGTGCCGGTGTTGGTGAAGCCCTTCGATTTTGAGCGGTTGGAGCAGTTGATCCGCGACGTGGCCGACGGCCGCGCCGGACGGCGTCCTACGGCTTCGGCCTGAGCAGGATCTCCATCCCGGAGCGCCCCACGCCATCGGCCGTGGGCACGAGCTTGAAGCGCTGCGACTCCGCCGCCGCGCCCAACGCGTCGAGCACCTGCGGATCGACCGCGAGATCGTAGTCGCCCGGCTTCACGCCCAGCAGGTAAAACGCCCCGTCGGTGAAGGTCGCGAAGGTCCGGCGCTGGCCCGTCGTGTGATCCGTGAGGATCAGCGTGATGCCGCCCACGCCGTGCCGTCCCGCCGCGCCCTCGGTCTCCACCCGCCCCTCCAACACGCCGGCCTGCACCAGGGGAATGTCGATTTCGCGGAACCGGTTGGGCCCCGGCACCACGCTCGCTGATGAGAACGCGGGCACGAGGAGCGGTGAGTCGATACTGAGCGAATCGACCGTGACGAGCAGCGGCTCGAACGGCACGAGATCCCACACGTGGTACAGGCCGTCCGAGTCCGACGCGGCGCTGCCGTTGCCCACCAACACGCGCACGCCGGGCACCGGCGGCTCGCCCGTGTCCCAGCGGCCGTTGTTGTTCTGGTCCAGGAACACGCGACCGGCGATGCCGGCGCGCTCGAGCGACGGGCCCGGCGAGTACGCCAGATGGCCGGTGGCCCGGTTCCACAGCAGCGAGCCCTGCACGAACTGCGACGCCGTCGCCGGCGCGCCGGGCGGCGCGGTCACGGTGGTCAGCGTGCGGACCGCGGGCAGGAAGCTCGATAGCACCAGCGTGAACGTCGCGCCCCGGACGCCGCGCGTGCCCGAGACGCCCGCTTCCATGCGCACGCCCGACCACAGCGGCCGGTCGGCGAAAACCTGGCCCGACGTGAAGCCGGTGCCGCTCTGCGCTTCGACATGCGCGCGCATCCACACCGGGCCGAGCACGCGGCCCAACTGCGGGCGCGGCAGCACGAACGCGTCGACTCCGGCGAACGATTGGGTCGTCGCGACGCCGCCGGTCGGGGCGTTGCGCTCGAGTCGCACGTAGGGCGCGAGGCGCGCCTCGACCGTCTGTACCGACGCGGCGAGTCGCCCCGTGGTCACGGCGCCGCCCGTGGTGCGAATCTGCGCCACCGCGGCGTCGAGCACGAACAAGCCCGCCCGCGGGATCGGCCGGACCTGCGCGCCGAGCCCCCATTCCGACCGCCGGCCCGCCGGCGCGATCGCCGGTGCGGTGTCGTGGGCGTACGTCGTGTAGTCGCCGTCCAGCCGCAGGTTGAGCGACGGCTCGAAACGGGCGCCCGCGCTGGCCGACGCGCCGCCCACGCCCTGCGCCGTGAACGCCAGCGCGTTGGTGGGATTGAGCACGACGGCGGCGTAGGGATGTGTGCGGTTGGGCACGCTGTCGCGCCAGAACTGATCCACGCCGCCCTGGACGGTCAGGCGGCGCGTGACGCCGTAGCGCAAGTCAACGTTGCCGGTGCCGCGGCACAGCGCCGAGCGGCATTGCCCCGCCGACAAACCGTACTCGAAGCGTTTGTCGGGCAGCAGCTCGCTCAACACGCGATACGTGCGATTGAACTCCCGCACTTCCCCGAACGGCCCGTAGGCCACGAAATCGACCGGATTCTCACCGTAGCGGATCGGCAGCTCCACCGCGAAGCGCCCCTGGTCGTCGGCGGAGTCATAGGCGACGAGATCGCCGCCGCGATACGCTTCGAGCGTCCATCCCGGCTCGAGCCGTCCGACGTAGTGCGCGGCGCCGAGCAGGGACGGCCGCACGAACGGCGAGTTGGTGAGCAGCACGCCACGCTCCCCACGCACTCGCGGGCCGGTGGTGAACCCGTCGCCGACGCGGACCTGCTTCAGCCAGTGGTTGTCCTCCCACACGCCGGTCCACGATCCGTCGATCCGCGCCGCGCCGTTGCCCGCGGGCCCGATGCTCTGCACGCCCAGCTCGAGCGATCCGCCGAACGCGTCGGCACCGATGGCGGCGCTGTACGACCCGCCGCTGAACGGCGCATCGCTCGGCGCCAGGAACGAGTAATCCAGGACCAGCCCGTCCCAGCTGCGCCGCTCCAGGCCGAGCATCCGCTCCGCCGGGAAGCCGCGCCCGCGCCGCAGGAACGCATCGCGCGCCGACTCGCGCCGCAACCGCCGGCCGATGGGAAAGACGCTCGGGTCCGTGAACGCGACGGTCAGGTCTTCCCAGCTCACCAGCACCGATGTCTGGAACAAGTCGGCGAGCCGCTCGGCGCCAATGTAGAGCTCGTTGTTGGCGAAGAGGCGGAAGGCGGGTTCGATGTGGATGCGCCGGTCGCCGTAGCTGATGGTGTCGTGGTGCGCGTCCATCAGGAGGCGCTTGCCGCCGGGATCGATGGTCGCCTCGAGCTGCCCCTCGAGGGACAGGCGGAAGCGCACTTCGACCATTTGCAGGAACACCGACATCGGCACGAGCGCCTCGGTGCCGACGCGATAGGCCTGCACCGTGCGCGAGCCGATCCGGCCGATCTGCAGCTCGACGATCACCGGCTCCGAGTCGCTGGCCGCGTCGCCGGCGCTGAAGTGAGCGCCGGTGTCGATCTCACCGCCGACGGAGACCCCCTGTGGAGTGGGGTGGAACACGCGCTCGGGTTCAGCCGCGGCGGCTCGCAGCGCGGCGCGGCCACCCACGGCGCGGGGACGCCTCGTCTCCGCGCCGAACGTACCCGCGCGCCGGGCGGGCGCGCGCGCCGCATGGCTCGCGGCGCTACTGCCGGCCAACAGCAGCAGCGGCAAGAGCGCGACCGTCGTGCTCCAGCCGCTGCGCATGATGTTAGTAGATCAGGGTCACGATGATCGTGCCCTGGTAGATGCCGGGCTTGACGTTCGCCGCGGGGTTGACCGTGCCGCCGATCCAGACGTACAGCGTCGGCGTGCCGGGTGGCCCGAAGCGACCCGTCGTCCCGACGTTGGGATTGAACACCGTGCCGGCTGCCGGATTGTTCGTGCTGCGGTTCCAGATCGCCGACGTCGCACTGAAGGTGATCGGCATGGTCGAGCCCGGCGCCGCCTGGATGTTGTTGAGGATGGTGGGCAGCGTGAACGTGATCGTCGCGAACGCGTTCTTGTTGCCGTCCACCTGCCATTCGCCGGCGCCCGCCGCTGTCGGCAGCACCGTCGTGGCCACACCCTTCGGCACGGAGCCGAAGTTCAGGTTGCGCAGGGTCGTGATCGTCATGCCGACCGTCACCACCTCCGCGGTGCTGCCGATCGAAGCGTTATTGAATTGGGCGCTCGCCCGCCGCGCTGTCGCGGCGAGCGTGAGCAGCGCGCACACCGCCAACCGCGCGCGACTCATGGAATACGGACGTCGACGGAGTCGCGCGCGCCCGCGGCCTTCAACACGACGCGCGGATCGAGATCCTCGCGGTCCGTGGTGAGCGCAAAGCGCAGGCGGTAGCGGCCGGCCGGCAGCGGGCCGACGGCGGTCGCGTACCGCGGATCCATTGTGTAGTAGACGCCGATCGGTCCCTGGAACTCGGCCTTCACCGCGCCGGTCGAATCGACCAGCACCCCGTGCACCATCCCCACGAACGCCGCGTTGCCCTGGCGATCGAGGTGACTCGACACGACCAGCGAGTCGCGCACGATGCGCGCGGCGAGCTGCGACAGCGTGACGCCGGTCGTGACCGGTCCCTTGCGGTAGGCCATGCCGATGTTCGTGTTGACGATCATCGTCAGCGCCACCTGCACGGCGCTCGTATCCTGCATGCCCGTCACCGCCAGCTTGCCGCCCTTGGCGGAGATGATCAGCCGCCCCCAGTACTCGCCGTCCTTGAGGCCCGCCGGCGGCGTCGCCAGCAGGCGCACCGTCTGGCGCTCGAGCGGCGCGATCGTCATGCGGCGCGGAAACGCTTGAATCCACGCCGCGGCCGACGGCAGCGTCGAGTCGGGCTGCGCGACCGTGCGCAGCGTGATGTGGCCGAGCGAATCGGTGATCGGATAGCCGAAGGCCGTCGAGATCGTGACCTCGGCGGGATCGGGATTGGGATTGTAGAGCGTGATCGTGCTGCTGCGCCGCACGTGGTCGATGTAGACCGCCGTGGGGGCGACCAGCACACCCTGCGCCGCGAGCGGCGCCGCGCTGGCGATGGCGAAGGCGCCGGCCAGGAGACGGCGCATCACGGGAAGTACACGATCGACAAGGTGATCGTCCCCGTGTAGCTGCCGGCTCGCTGCGTAGGCGGCGGATTGACCCTGCCGCCGACGAACACCGAGCCGCGGCCGTTCTTATTGAGCGTCGCGACGAACGGCGTGCGCGGATCGAACGCCACCTGGCTGCCCACCGCCTGCGACGAGGAATACCCGGCATCGCTGCCGCCGAACGTCACCGGCATCGAGGCGCCTGCCGGACCCGTCATGGAATTGGGCAACGTGAACGTCAGCTGCACGTCGGCGTTCTTGTTGCCCGTGAGATCGAGCTGCCCGCTGTTGGCCGCGTCGGTGCGGGACACTGTGAGTGGGACACCCGGGAACACCACCCCGAAGACGAGTGGTCGGACACCGCTCACGCCGACCGGTCGGCCCTGCGCCCCGAGGGGCGCAGCACCGGCGATGGCGAGCGAGACCAGTAGTATCCGTGAGCGCATCTTAGGGATGTCCGGAGCCAGTTGCGAGCGCGCCGGCAGAGGGTGCGTTTCCGTCCCCTGCCGGCGCGTGCACAACTCGACTACCGAAGCTCCTGCTTAGTAGATCACCGTGAGGGTGATCGTGCCCGTGTACGAACCGGCCGCCTGGGAAACCGACGGCGTGACCTGCGCGCCGACCCAGATGAACAGCAGGCCCGTGCCGCTGAGCGTCGCACCAGCCACGCTCGCCGCCGGCACGAACGCCGAGGCGCCCGCGGTGACGTTGGTGGTGTTGTGCAAGCCGGCCCAGCTGCCGATCGGCAGCGTGTTGCCGCCCGAAACCAGGTTGATGGGCAGCGTCCACTGCATCGTCACCGGCGTGGTCGCCTGGCCGGTCACGCTGAACGTGCCGCCCGACGCCGGAGCAACCGTCTTCACGACGCCCGGGAAGACGTTACCGAACGCCAGGTCGGCGCCGGCGCTCACGACGATCGGCGACTGCACCGAAGCCGTGGCGTTGATCGAGGCGTTGTTCTGAGCCTGCGCCGACACGGTGCTGAGTACAACCAGGCCGAGCGCGAGGAGCGACAGCTTAACTGCGGTCTTCATTTGGTCTAACTCCTAGGTACATCGAGTTGTGCTGCTGTCCTACATGAGGACGAGGCTTTCTCGCCCTTCCGCCTGCTACAAGGGCAACCCCTGTGCCACATGCAGGGTTACTAGTCGACTGTCAATTTTCTTTACGAATCCCGCTACAAGAGGGACGCGAAGATAGGAGTAGGGGTTCCTCAATGCAATAGCAAAGCGCTGTCCAGAATCTATACGATTTATGAGTCCCAGACTAATTGACGCCAAACATGCAACAGCAACAGCCACATCGTGTTAAGCACACAGCTGCGACCGGCACAGCTCCTGCTTTAGCATGGGCCAGAAGGCGACGATCACCCTGGCATGGAGCCCTAAGTGAAGACTTCAGCGTATCTTACGGTAGCGAAGGTCGGTGCGATGGTGGCCCTGCTGAGCGCCGCGAACGCCCTGACCAAGACGGCGGCCGCGCAGTCCCGCGCCACCCTGCAAGCGACCGCCACCGTGGTAGATACGAAGTCGGGCTTCGATGGCCTGCGCCAGGCGAAGAACGCTGCAGAGAGCTGGGCGGCTGGCCGCCCGATCACTGTCAACGATGTCTCGACAGTGGCCCAGGTGTCCACGACGTACCGCCCGGCAGGGGCGCAGTCGCAAACCGCGGAGTTGGTCGTAAACGTGGACTACGTGAAGAACTGAGCTACGTGATGCCGAGGCTGTCCGCCCGGTGCCTCCTTCAGTCCCGCACGAAGATCAATCCCGCCGGGTCGCCTTGCCGCGCCTTGGTGCCGCTCCAATCCATGGTCGTGACGTAGGGGCCCTGATACCCGCGAACACGATCGTCGAGACCGGATCGCGGCCGAGGCGGACGAGCGCCTCGCGCAGCTCATGGGGACGCTGGTGGGTGGTATCGACGAGCTTCAGGTAGGGCACGGCGGCGGGACGGGCCGCGACTCAGGCGAGGGCGCCGCCGCGCCGGCGCCGTTCCGGCATCTGGCGGCGCATGCCGAAATCGCGTCGCGGCCGCCCCCGCCGCTCCTCGACGCCGCGCCGCGACGCGACGCGGCGCTCGCCCGGCACAGCTACGAGGGCGAGACGGCGATCGGACGCCGCGCGGCGGTCCACGCCGGAGCGGCGATCGACCAGCGAGCGGCGATCGGCGAGGCGGCGGCGGTCGGCGGAAGCGTGCATGTCCATATGCGGCAGCGGCTAAGCTACAGCCCGCACGCCCCGCCGGCCAGCCCGCGCCTTAGTGCGACCGCAGGCGCCCGTCGATGTCCGCGATCACGTCGTCCGCGTTGCCGCGGCGGACCCAACCTTTGTGCTTGCCGCGATCGTGATCGCGATCGCCGCCGCGGTCACGGCCCTCGTTCAGGCCACGCAGCACCACGCGATCGCCCTGGTGCGTCGCGAAGATGCGCACGATTTCGTCGTCGCCGCGCCGCGCCCAGATGATGCGATCGGGCCCGTGCTGTTCGACGCGGTACACCGCCCAGCCGCGCTGCACCAGCACCTCGCGGCTGACGACCACCACGCGGTCGACGGGCACGACATACACGTGTTCCGCCGGTTCCGCATACACAATCTCAGCTCTGGTGTATCCCGGCGCGCAGGCGCCGGCCGTCCAGCCCACCGCGAACAGCGTCGCGGCATATGTCGTGAGGCGATTCATACGCCCTCCGATCGTTCGGGTTGCGCCCCTTTGGACCCCGGACGCCCGCCGATGTTACAAGGTTCCGTGGTAAGTTCCGTCCCATGGACAACTTGGCGCACGCGTTGGTGGGGGCGGCCCTGGGTCGCGCCACCGCCGATGGACGCGTGCCACGGGCCGCGTTGCTGGGCGCCGTGGCGGCGAACCTGCCGGATCTGACTGAGCTGCTCTACCGGCGGCCGCTGCGCGGCATCACGTACCTCGAGCTGCA
>WNGO01000123.1_pt1 | contig 46617 bp, 40 predicted proteins | sample 5400511 | NCBI WGS metagenome assembly WNGO01 (sample SAMN13153380, study PRJNA577476) | soil metagenome | isolation source: 20 cm soil or saprolite under Garry oak tree replicate 2 | place: USA:California | collected 2016-06-15 | reverse complement strand
GTCGGGGAGCTGAAGCTGGCGTCGAGCGCCTGGATGCTCGCGGCCGTTGCCATCGGGTCGGCCGGCTTGGCCGGTCCGAGCGTGTCGTCACCGCACGCGCCGAGGGCAAGGGTGGCGACCGTGACGTGCCAAAGGGTGGGACGGAAACTGCCGGGCATGGGGCTCCTCCGAGATGAGGGCACGGGGCTGTGCGGGCGGGCATGAGCCCCGCTCCAGCTTGGAACGTACGCCCGATGCATCCGGCGCGACCGTGACGGAGCGCACGCTATGAGACGAAAACCCTGCCGGACGATGGTCCGACGGGGGCCGGGGGGGGAGCAGTAGGCGCGACCCGGGGTGCGTGCTCAGGCCCCCATCAGACTGCCAGGAGGACCAAACAGTATCGCCATCGCGAAGTCACTTGTCAGCCAGAGCCCGAACAGATCGAGGAACGCCTGGCCTTCAGGATCCGAGAGCTGGGTGCCGTCGGGATGACGCAGGGTGACACCAGCCTCGTTGCCGGTGACCATCGCCCAGCGCGAACGGTTTACGTCGACCGACAGTGTGAGGTCGAACACGCCAGTCGAGAGCACCGTGCTGACGCTGCCCGTCAGCGTCACGGTTTCCGTGCCGCGCTTTACGCTGAACTCGCCGACGTTGAAGGTGAGGTGGTCTGCGTCGGAGAGCGTCAACGTCTCGTGCAGGGTGAGGTGAAGAGCGGGATTGCTCAGGGCCCACGTGACATCGACCGCAACGTCAGGGTTGTCCGTGTTCACCTGCGTCACGCCGTACGTCGCGGTGAAGGTGATCGAGTTCGTGCCATCGGTCACCGAGCCGGTTGCCGCGGCGGTAAACGCTGTTATCGGGTTGCCCGTGACCTGAGCGCTCACCGTGTAGTCGATGTAGACGGTGCCCGGACTCGTGGGCGAGCCACCGGTGACGATGATGTGCACCTTGTCAACCGAGGGCGACGTGGTGCTCTCGTCGATAAGGTCCGCATAGCCGACCGGTGTGAGCGGGCTCTCGATGATGTCGCCAGTGGCGGGACTGACGGCGTACAAGATGATCCGCACGCGGTCGGACGGCGCAGCCGGCGTGTACGCGGCATCGTCCACGTAGGCATGCGTCGTGAGGTCCCACGTAAACGTCTTGCCGAGGAGCGCCGGCGGGATGACGCTGGCGGTGATGCCGTTTCGGAAGTACGCGGCCATGCGCCGCAGCGCCTGAAGCTGCGGGCGGCGGTCGAGATACGGTGCTGCCAAGGCGCGGGGCGGGACGATCGGGGCCGCGCGGAGCAGGCCGCCCGCCGGCTGCGGCGCGGCGACCGGCGACCCATCCACGAACGAGAGGGCGCTGAAGCTCTGAAACGTCGAGGACGCAAACACCTCGGAGGCGGCCTGCAGATCGCTGCTGAGGCCCCGAAGGTCGGACGGGTGTGCTTGCGGGGCGGTGCTTTCGCTGCAGGCAGCAATGGCGAACGCAGCGGCGACCGCCAAACCACACCTGGGCAGACGACGATATGATGGCATTCGGCTTCCTCCACTCGGCGTGAGTACGTCGGTCCAAAATGCAACGTACACCGCCCAGCGCAGATCGGACAGTGACGGCTAGGCGTGACTAGGTGGTGCGGAAAGAGCGAGCTGTTGCCGTTACGCGATGACGCCGCCGCCCAGCAGGCGGCCGTCGGCGTCGTACAAGGCTCCGGACTGGCCTGGAGTGATTGCGCGAACCGGCTCGGCCAAATCGAGCTCCAGGGTGGCCGGGCCACACTCCCGAACACGGCCGGGCACGGCCGGGGCGCGGTAGCGGCACTGGACCCACACCGGGTCTCCCGGCGCCAGCGGGTCGGCCAGCCAATTCAACTCGCCCAGGGTCACGGCGTGGCCGAGCAGCTCGTCCCCCGAGCCGAGCACGACCTCGCGCGTCGCTGGGCGGATCGCCACCACGTAGCGGGGCTCGCGGAACCCGCCCGGGAGGCCGCGGCGCTGGCCGATCGTGTAACGCGCGAAGCCGTCATGCTGTCCGACAACCTCGCCGCCCGTGGTCACGACCGGTCCGGGAGCGAGGGCGGGCGCGTCGGACGGGAGGTGGCGCTCGAGCACGCGCACATAGTCGTCGTCCGGAACGAAGCAGATCTCCACCGATTCGGGCTTCTCGGCCGTGACGAGGCCGAGCCGCCGGGCGGCCGTCCGCGTCTCGGGCTTGGTCAAGCTCCCCACGGGCGTGAGCATCCGCGCCACGACCCCGCGATCGATTCCCCACAAGAAATACGACTGGTCCTTGTGGACGTCGCGACCGCGGAACAGCGCGCCGTCACGCGCGATCGCATAATGCCCGGTGGCGACGTAGGCGCAGTCGAGCGCGTCGGCGTGATACAAGAAGTCCCGGAACTTGGTGAACGAGTTGCAGCGCACACACGGGATTGGCGTGCGGCCGCGGGCGTACTCGGACACGAAGTTCGCGATCACGTCGCGCCCGAACCGGTCCTCGAAATTGAGGACATAGTGCGGGATCCCGAGCTTGTGAGCCACGAGCTGCGCGTCCGTGATCGAATCGAGGGAGCAGCACGGCCGATCGGGCACCGAGTCGCCGTAGCAAAACAGCTTCATGGTGGCGCCGACCACGTCGTACCCCGCCTCCACCAGCAGCGCGGCGGCGACGGACGAGTCTACCCCGCCCGACATCGCTACAAGGACGCGATCGGTCATCGGTGCAGCACAGCGGACAGGTGCCTGACCTTCTCGACGATCTTCGGCAGGGCCGCGACGAGCGCCTCCACGTCCTCCTCGGTGTTTTCCTTACCGAATGAGAACCGCAGGGCCGCCACACCGAGCTCGCGCGGCACGCCCATCGCCGTCAGCACGTGGGACGGCTCCACGGCGCCGGTCGAGCACGCCGACCCCGAGGAGCACGCGATGCCCGCGAGATCCAGGTGCATCAGCAGCGCCTCGCTGTCGGTACCAGGGATGGACACGCTCGAGACGTGCGGCGCCCGGGGGCCGCTGGCGCCGTTGATCACAGCGTCTGGCACGACCGCGAGCACCCGGCGCTCCAGCTCGTCGCGCAGCGCCGCCGCGCGCGCGGCAAACGCCGCCTGCTCGCGGGCGGCGAGCTCCACGGCCGCCCCGAGTCCGACGATCCCCGGCACGTTCTCCGTCCCGGGCCGGATGCCGAACTGCTGGCCGCCGCCGTGAATGATCGCCTCGACGGCGTGCCGATCGCGCACGACGAGCGCCCCGATCCCCTTGGGAGCGCCGATCTTGTGGCCGGAAATCGTAAACAGCGTGCACGGGATGTCGGAGAGCGATACGGGGATCTTGCCGAAGGCCTGCACCCCGTCCACGTGGAACGGGACGCCGGCGTCGCGACATCGCGCGGCGAGCCGGGCGATCGGCTGCACCACGCCGACTTCGTTGTTCACCCACATCACGCTCACGACCGCGACGCCGCGCGCGAGCGCCTCATTCAGTGCAGCTTCCGCCACCTCACCACTGCCGCTCACCGGGAGGATGATCTCTTCGCCGCCCAGGTGCGCGACGGCGTGCGCCGCCGCGAGGACCGCCTTGTGCTCGATGGCCGACACGGCGACGCGGAACGGGTCTCCCCGGTCGCGCGCCGCGAGCGCGCAGCCGATCACCGCGAGGTTGTCGGCCTCGGTCCCGCCGGAGGTGAAGATCACCTGGGCCGGCTCGACGCCCCCGCCCCCCCCGCCCCCCCCGCCCAGCGCCTCGGCGATGCTCCGCTTCGCCTGATCAACCCCTGCCCGCGCGGCCCGCCCGAACCGGTGGGGGGAGGACGGGTTGCCGAAGGCGTCGCGGCCCAGATAGGGGAGCATCGCCTCCAGCACCTCGGGCCGCACCGGCGTCGTGGCGGCGTTGTCCAGATATACCAAGCGCTTGGGCATGCGCGAAATCTAGACCCTAGAGGGATTGGACGCCAAGCCGGACAACGTCGTCGACCGCGAGCGTCTCGTGGCAGAAGAACGGCTCCCCGTACGCCGCGCGGATCAGGGATCCGTAGTGCGCCGACTGCACACGGATCAGCTCGTACAAATCGAGCCCCGTGGGGTGGATCTCCCCGGCGGCTTTGGCCCCGTCGAACTGCGACCCATAACACCGGATCGCCGCCATCTTGGTGTCGAACGTGTCCGAGATGTCCACCACGAACGAGGGCTTCACCGGGTCCTCGCGGTAGGCGAGCGCGTAGAGCACCTTGAAAGGTCGGTGCGCCGCACCGGATGCGCCGCCGCCGTACTTCGCGAGCCCCGCGAAATAGCAGGCGTCGCGCCCGAGCTCCGAGGCGACGCGGTGATCGGGATGGCGGCCGATAGGGAAGGGGAGGATCACCACCCGCGGGCGCGTGGCGCGGATCAGCTCGACCACCGTGGCGCGCGACGACTCGTCATTCTGCAGGTGCGCATCTGGGAGGCCGGCGTTGAGCCGGACGTGGACGCCCAGGGCGCGCGACGCGCGCTCCGCTTCCGCGGCGCGGGTGGCCGCATCGCCACGGGTCCCGGTCTCGCCCTGTGTCAGGTCCACGATCCCGACGCGATGACCCGCCTGCACGGCCTTGGCGAGCGTGCCGCCGCAGGTGAGCTCGACGTCGTCGCGGTGGGCGGCGATCGCCAAGAGATCGACCTCCTGCTTCACGGGACCTCCCCAAACGCGGAAGTCGGAACGCGTAACGCGGAACAGGCTCGGACAGTTCCGCGTTCCCACTTCCGCGTTCCGCGTTTCATCATTCGTACCTCAACGCCTCCACCGGATCCAGCCGCGCGGCCCTCGCCGCCGGCGCGACTCCGAAGACGAGGCCCACAACAATGGAAACGACGGTCGCGACCACGGCGCTCCACACCGGCACCGTGGTCGTGAAGTCGAGCAAGCGTTTGAGGAGCTCTCCCGTCAGGGTCCCGAGCACGATGCCGATCATTCCACCCATGAGCGTCAAGGTCGCCGCCTCCACCAGGAACTGCCACAGGATTTCGCGCCGGGTGGCGCCGGTGGCCTTGCGCAGCCCGATCTCGCGAGTGCGGCTCGTCACCGAAACCATCATGATGGCCATGACGCCGATCCCGCCCACCAGGAGCGCGATGCTCGAGAGCACCAGCATCACGGCGAAGAAGGCGAACGTCAAGCTGTCGAACACGCCGAGCACCTGGTCGGATGTGAGCAGGTCGAAGCTGTTGGGCTCGCCGACCTGAATGCCGCGCATGCGACGGAGCTGGAGGGTGGCGGCGTCCATCGCCCGGCTCACGCTCACGCCGGGCTTCGGCTTCACCAGGATGATCAGCGCGTTGACCTGGTCGATGGTGAACCGCCCGCGGGCCGCCTCGAACGGCACGATCCCGGCGATCTCCGGAGCGCCCGGCACCTCGAAAATGTTCGTCGGCCGCTGCCACACGCCCACCACCCGGAACGGCTGCCCCGCCACGCGCACGGTATGCCCGAGCGGATTCCGCGCGCCGAACAGATGATCGACGGTGCGCTGCTCGATGATGAGCAGCGGCGCCCCGCCGCGCAGCTCGGCGGTGGTGAACACGCGCCCCTGCGGGACCTCTCCGCCCAGGATTTCCATGAAGCGATCGTCCGCCCCGAAGACGCTCACGTTCTGCGTCCGCACCCCGGCGTAGTCGAACCGGTAGAAGGCCTGCGTCCAGATCGCGGCGTAGTGAATCTCGGGCAGCCGGGCGATCGCCTCCGCTTCCTCCGGCCGGAGTGCCGGCCGAATGCGCACCTCGCGCGGCAGGGCGTCCGGGTTCAGTGGGGTCGTGGAAAAAAACCGCAGGATCCGGAACGTGGTCGGTCCGACGACCTCCAGCGTGTTGACGATCTGTTCGCGGAACCCGGCCACGATCGACGCCATCGCCATCACGGTCGCGATGCCGATGACGACGCCGAGGATCGTGAGCCCGGAGCGGAGCTTGTTGGCGCGGAGCTGATCGACGGCGATCACCCAGCCCTCGACCACGGAATGGAGTGCCATGCTACTCGTAGCGGAGCGCCTCGATCGGATCGAGGCGTGCCGCGCGCAGCGCGGGGTAGACGCCGAACACGATGCCGACGGTCAGCCCCAGGCCCAGGGCGACCGCCACGGACCAGAGCGTGACCCGCGCGGGCAGCGGCAGGGCGAGCTGGACCACCCCTGCCAGCGCCGCACCCGCGAGCAGGCCGGCGAACCCGCCGAGGAACGACAGCATGACCGACTCGGCCAGGAATTGGCGGCGGATGTCGCGGCGGGACGCACCGAGCGACTTGCGCACCCCGATTTCGCGGGTGCGCTCGTTCACGCTCATCAGCATGATGTTCATGATGACGATCCCGCCGACCACGATGCCGATCGCCACGACGGCGGGAACCACGGTGAAGATCACGCGGGTGAGCCTGCCCCAGAACGCGATGAGACCCTCGCCCGTGTCGACTGTGAAGTCATCCTCTTGCCCCGGGCGGAGCCGATGAGCGATTCGCATCGCCTCCTCGGCCCGGAGCATGCCGCCCGCCACCGCGGCCGCCGCCGGCATCTTGACCGAGATCACGGTCGTCTGTCGCCGGCCGTACAGGGTCTCGAACGTGGTCAGCGGCAGCATGACGAAGCCGTCCCAGGACTGCCCCAGCACGGTGCCCTTCTTCGCGATCACGCCCTTCACCCTGAACTGGGTCCCGCGCACGCGGATCACCTCGCCGATCGCGCGCTCCACGTTTCCGAAGAGCTTGTCCCCCGTGTCGTAGCCGAGGACGGCGACGTTGCGGCGCTGCTCTTCATCCGTCTCCGAGAGCGGCTCCCCCGCCGCGAACGCGTAGTCCTGGACCACCACGAACGGTGGCGTCACCCCGAACACGAAGACATCGCCGACGGTGCGGTTGCGCCACTGCACGTCGGCCATCGGCGTGGGCCACCCGGACTGAAGCGCGATGGCATCCGCGTCCGGCACGGCGCGCTGGACGTACGACACGTCCTCCCGTCCGATGATCGGCCGCCGCTGAATCTTCTTCAACGCCTCGTCATCGACGAAGCCGACCTGGATCGGATCGCGACGGACCTGGAAGGCGTTCACCCCCACGATCGCTCCGGCGATGCGCTCGCGGACGTACGCGTTCATGCCCTGGATAACCGCCACGACCGCGATCAGGAACGCGACAGAGACGATGACCCCGAGCAGCGTGAAAAAGGAACGGAGCTTGTGGCTCCAGACGACCTGGAGGGCGAGCAGGATGGCTTCGGTGAAACGCATGACCTACAAACTTAACTGCGAACGGCCACGGTTCCGGGAGGGATGATGCGTGGTATGTGGTGGAGGTTTCTCCGGTTCGCGCCAGGCCAACAACCACTCACCGCGCACCACGCCCTTTCATTCGTACCTCAACGCTTCGACGGGATCTAGTCGCGCCGCCCGACTCGCGGGATACAGACCGAATCCGACGCCCGTGAGCGCGGACGCGCCCAGCGCCGCCACGACGGACCAGAGCGGCACGTGCGCGGGAATCGGCGTGAAACTCGAGACGCCGAGCGCGAGGACGCCGCCCACGAGCATGCCGACCGCGCCGCCCACGAGGGTCAGGGTGGAGGCCTCGACGAGGAACTGCCACTGGATCGCGCGCCGCGTCGCCCCGAGCGCCTTACGCACGCCGATCTCGCGCGTCCGCTCGGTCACCGAAATCATCATGATCGCGACCACGCCCACCCCTCCCACCATCAGGCCGATGGACGAGAGGACCAACATCACGAGGAAGAACATCCCGGTGACCTTGTTCCAGGAGTCGAGCAGCTTGTCCTGGGTGACGATCGAGAAATTGTTCTCCTGCCCCGGCTTGAGGCCGCGGAGTGAGCGCAACTCGGCGACCACTTCGTCCATCGACTGCTGCTGGGTGTAGCCGGGCGCCGGCGCGACGGCGAGCCGCATCCAACCCTTCATGAACGGTACGTGCTTGACGAACGCGCCGTGCGGGATGCCGACGAACGGCGGCGTGGCACCGCTGAACAGGCTCGGCGGCGACGTGTAGACCCCGATCACCGTGAATGGGGCGCCGGCGACGTGGATCGCCTGGCCGATCGGGTCGCGCCCGCGGAACAGCTGGTCCTCGAGCTTCCGGTTGATGACGGCCACGCCATCGTTGGCCAGATCCTCCAGGCGCGTGAAGTTGCGGCCGGGATGGACGTCGCCACCGTTCACTTCCACCCATTGCGACGACAGCCCCGAGATCTCGACCGACTCGAGGCGCCGGTCGCCGTACTCCACGGTGGCGGCGCTCTCTTCGCGCCGGGTGACGTAGCGAACGGACGGCAGCACCGCGATCCGATCGGCTTCGAGCCCCGTGATGACCGGGTTGCGGCGCCACGGGCTCGATTCGTCGGACCCGTCCGAGACGTTCACCCCTGCCTGGAAGAAGCGCCACACGAGGAACGTGCGGGGAGCGATGGACTCGAAGATGTTCGAGACGCTTCTGTTGATCCCGCTGATCATCGCGGCGATCACCATCACGACCATCACGCCGATGGCGACGCCGAGGATCGTCAGCGCCGCGCGCGCCTTGTTGCTGCGCAGCGAATCGAGCGCGATGCCGACGCCTTCGAACAGGCCCACCCGAGTCATGTCTCGTGCCTCAGCGCGGCGATGGGGTCGAGCCGGGCCGCCCGGCTCGCCGGGTATACGCCCGCGACGATGCCCACCCCGCCTCCCAGGACGACGCCCGCGACGATCGACCAGGGCGCGACCGCGGCCGGGAGGGGCGTCACCGCCGCGACGGCTCCCGCGAGCCCGATGCCCAACGCCACGCCGCCCGCGGCGCCCACCGTGGCGAGCGTCGCGGCCTCGACCAGGAATTGGCGCAGGATGTCGCGCCGCCGGGCGCCGAGCGACTTGCGGATGCCGATCTCGCGCGTCCGCTCCGCGACCGCCATCAGCATGATGTTCATGATGACGATCCCGCCCACCACCAGAGAGATCGCGACGAGCCCCGGGAGCGCGACGAACAGGACCCGGCTGATCTTGCCCCAGAAGTCGAGGACTTCGTCGGCCGTCTCCAGCGTGAAATCGTCGGCGTCGCGGGGCCGCAGGTGGCGCCGGTTGCGCATGATCGCTTCCGCCTGCCCCAGCGCCTCGCGCATCTCGGCCTGCGAACGTGCCTTCATGGCCACCGCGTCGACTACGCGGGGCTGGTTGACGTAGCGCTTGAGCGGGGCGCTCGCGGGCGCGACGACGAACTTGTCGAGCGACAGCCCGAACAGGTTGCCCTGTTTCTCGACCACGCCGATCACGCGGTAGGGGAGGTCGAAAATCTTCACCTCCCGCCCGAGCGGATCCTGGCCCTCGAACAGCTTGTCGGCCAGCTCGTGGCCCAGCACGAGGACCGGCACCCCCGCCTCGACCTCCTGCGCGGTGAAGGCCCGCCCCCGCTCCAGGGCGAGGGAACGGATGTCGAAATAGAGGTCGGTGGCGGCGGTGACCGCCACGTCCTTGACCTGCCGGCGGCCCGCCGTGAGCGCAGCGCGGGTGCTCGACTCCCACGCCGCGAGCACCGGGACCGTCACGCCGTGGATCACCGCCTGCGCGTCTTCGTACGTCACATGCGGCCGCCGGCGCCAGACCCGCCAGGTCGAATCCGTCACGTTCCCGATCTGGACGTCAGGGAATTGCCGCAGCCGGAACGTGTTCACGCCCAGGATCGTGCCCGCGAACTTGTCGGTCATGTAGCGGTTCATGCCTTGCACGACCGACACCACGGCGATCAGGAACATCACGCCGATGAACACGCCGATGATGGAGAAGGCGCTCTTGAGCTTCTGGACCCGGATGGTCTGCAGAGCGAGCCGGACGGCTTCGAGAAAGGCCATCTATTCGTAGCGGAGCGCTTCGACGGGGTCGAGCCGCGCCGCCTTGCTGGCCGGGTAAATGCCGAACAGCAACCCGGTGACGGCGGCCAGCGCGAGGGCGAGGATCACGGAACCGATCGGGACGTACGACGGTACGGGCGTCGCGTTGGCGAGCACGAAGGACACGAGCCAGCCCACCGCCATGCCGATGATGCCGCCGACGAGCGTGAGCGTCGCCGCCTCCACCAGGAACTGCCACAGGATTTCCCGGCGCGTCGCGCCTAGCGCCTTGCGCACGCCGATCTCCCGGGTGCGCTCGGTGACGGAGATCATCATGATCGCGATGACGCCGATGCCGCCGACCAGCAGGCCGACCAGCGAGAGCACGATCATCAGCACCCGGGCGACGAGCGTGAAGCTGTTGATCGCCCGGGTGTACACCTGCTGGGTGACCGCGTCGAAGTTGTTGCGCTGGCCCGGGCGCAGCCCTCGCATGGTGCGCAGCGCTATGGTCACGTCGTCGATCGCCCGCTCGGTGCTCACGGAGTCCTGGGGCACCACGAACATGTCCATCCAGCCGTGGAAGTACGGCAGGTCCTTGACGAAGGTGCCGTGCGGAATCATCGCCTCGGGCCGGTCGTCGCCGAACAGGCGCGGCGGCGGATCGTAGACGCCGATCACGTCGTACCGCACTTCGCCGATCTTGATGCGGCGGGCGATCGGGTCCCGCTCGCCGAACAGGTTCTCGGCGAGCTTGGTGTTCACGACCGCCACGTGCCCGTTGGCGGCGTCCTCGAGGTGGCTGAACGAGCGGCCCGGGTGGATCTGCCCGCCCTCGATCATCGGCCAATTGGCGTCGCGGCCCCGAACGTTGATGGCCGACAGGCGGTGGCCCTCGAACTCGATGTCGGCGAGGGTGTTCTCGTCCACCACGACAAATGCAACGCTCGGCAGCTGCTCCAGGCGGCGCGCTTCCTCGATCTTCATCTGCGGCCGGCGCCGCCATGGGTCCGGGTCCTCCGGGTCCTCGTCCTGGCCTCCCCAGTACCGCCCGACCCAGAACGTCTTGGGCCCCAGCGACGCGAGCATGTCCGAGATGCCCTTGTTGAACCCGCTGATCAACGCCCCGATGACCATGACCACGGTGACGCCGATCGCGACGCCCAGAATCGTGAGCGCGGCGCGCATCTTGTGAGCGCGCAGTGACGCGAGCGCGATGCCGACGCCCTCGAATAGGGCTGTCATCCCGTTACTCCTGACGCAGCGCGGCGATCGGGTCGAGCCGCGCGGCCCGGCTGGCCGGATAGACGCCGGCGACCACGCCCACGCCCGTCCCCATGAGGACGCCCAGTACGACGGACGCGGGCGACAGCTTCGCCGGGAGCGGGCTGACGGCGTTGATGAGCACCGTCAGCCCGACGCCGGCCAGGATGCCGAACCCGGCGCCGACGGACGCGATGGCGGCGGATTCCGCCAGGAACTGGCGCAGCACGTCGCGACGGCGCGCGCCGAGCGACTTGCGTAACCCGATCTCGCGGGTGCGCTCGGTGACGGACATGAGCATGATGTTCATGATCACGACGCCGCCGATCACGAGCGACACGATAACGACGCCCGGGAGCACCACCATCAGGATTCGGTTGATGCCGGCCCAGAACCGCTGCACGCCCTCGGACGTCTCGAGCACGAAGTTGTCGTCCTGAGTGGGGCGCAGGTGACGGCGGCCGCGCATCACGCCCTCGGCCTCCTGGATGGCGTCGCGCATCGCTTCTTCGGACGGCGCCTTGACGAGCAGCGCGTCGAGGACGCCCGGCGGGTTGACCAGGCTCTGCGCCGGTGACTGGGCCGGCACGACTACGAAACGGTCGAGCGGAAAGTCGAGCAGGCTCCCCTGGTGCTCGACCACGCCGATCACACGATATCCGATCCCGCCGATGCGCACGCTGTGGTTGAGAGGGTTGCGGTCTGAGAACAATCGCTTGGCCACGGCTTCGCCCAAGACCGCCACCGGGACGCCCGAGCGGTTTTCCTGCGCGGTGAAGGCCCGCCCCGTAGCGATGCGCAGGTTCTTGATGTCGAAGTAGCGCTCGCTCGCCGCCGTCAGCTGGATGTCGCGGGCCTCCTTGTTGCCGTAGAACACGGACACATTTTCGTCCGACGCCCAGGCCGTGACCACGGGCCCGGTGATGGCGGCCGTGACCGCCTCCGCGTCGCCGAACTTGATGCGCGGCCGCCGCCGCCACGCCCGCCACACCGAGTCGGGCACGTTGGCCGCGAACATCGGCCGGCGGCGCAGCTGGAACGTGTTCACGCCGTACAGGGTCTGGGCGAACTTCACCGTCATGTAGCGGTTGACGCCATTCACGATCGACCACGCGCCGATGAGCGACGCGACGCCGATGAACACGCCGATCAGGGAGAAGCCGCTCTTGAGTTTTTGGGCGCGGATGGTGAGGAGCGCGAGCCGGAATGCTTCCAGCACCGGCATGCTAGGCGGCCCGGCGCTGGTCCGTCGCGATCACTCCGTCGCGCAGCGTCACCACGCGCGCCGCGTGCGCGGCGATATCGTGCTCGTGCGTCACCATGACGATCGTCTGGCCCTCGCCGTGCAATGTCCGGAACACGCCCATGATCTCGCCGCTCGTAGTCGAGTCGAGGTTCCCCGTGGGCTCATCGGCCAAGAGGATGGATGGCCGGTTCACGAGCGCCCGCGCGATCGCGACCCGCTGGCGCTGGCCGCCCGACAGCTCGTTCGGGCGGTGCGCCATCCGGTCGCCCAGCCCGACGCGCTCCAGCGCCTGCGCGGCCCGATCACGCCGCTCGCGGGCTCCCAAGCCGGCATAAATCAACGGCAGCTCCACGTTGTGCAGCGCCGTGGCGCGCGGCAGGAGGTTGAAGGTCTGGAAAACGAACCCGATCTCCTTGTTGCGGATGCGGGCGAGCGCGTCGTCGTCCAGCTCGGATACCTGTTGGCTGTTGAGCCAGTACTCGCCGGAGGTAGGCGTATCCAGACAGCCGATCAGGTTCATGAGCGTGGATTTGCCGGATCCCGACGGACCCATCACGGCGACGTACTCGTTGTGCTTGATCTGCAGGCTCACGCCCTGCAGGGCCCGCACCACCTCGCCGCCCATGTCGTACTCACGCGTCAGCTTGTGCGTGAGGATGATGATCTCGGGCAGCGGCGTGTCGCCGGTCCGGAACGGCTGCAGTGCGGGCAGCGTCATCGACCCGCCTTCTTGGCCGAATCAGCCGACTGCTTCATGGCGCGCACGCGGGCCCCTTCCTTCAGGTCCCGAATCGCCTGGTAAGGTCCGGCGACGATCGTCTCGCCGACCTTCAAGCCGTCCGCGACCTCGAAGTATTCGTCCCCGGCGATCCCCACTTTCACCTTGTGGAAGTTCGCGACCCCGTCCTTCACCACGAACACGCCCTCGGTCTCCTTCTTAGGGCCGCGGGTGGTCGCGGTGTCCGCCGCCTTGGGCCCGGTGCCCCTCCTCCCCCCCCCCGGGGGAGGCGTGTTCTCCCGCACCGTCAGCGCGATGATGGGAATCGACAGCGCCTGCTTGCGCGTGTCCGTGACGATGCGCGCCGTGGCGGAAAGATCCGGCCGGATGTCGGCCGGCGGCTTGTCGAGAGTGACCTCGACCTCGTAGTCCACGGCTCGGTCGTTCTGGCCTGTCGCGGCTTGCGTCGCGTCGCGCACGCTCGAGTTGGACACTTTGGTCACCCGCCCCATGAAGGTGGTATCGGGGAAGGCGTCGATCGACACTTCGACCGAGTCCCCGAGGTGCAGGCGCACGACGTCGGTCTCGTCCACCTTCACCTCGGCCTGGATCACCGAGAGGTCCGACACCGTCAGCAACAAGCCAATGTCCTTGGAAAACGTGCTCGGCACGGCCACCTCGCCCTCCTCCACCGCCAGCCGCGTCACCCGGCCCGTCATCGGGGCGACGAGCGTGGTCTTGCGGAGGTTGTCGCGCGCCGACCGCACGGCGGCGCGGGCCTGCTCCACCTGGTGCTGGGCGGCGTTGAGATTGGCCTCGGCGACGTCGAACGCCGTTTGCGCCTGCTCGAGCTGCTCCGGTGACACGAGATTCGGACTCGATGTGTGGAGCTCTTTGGTGCGCTTCCACGCGCGGTCGGCCTGGTCGCGGTTCGCCCTGGCCTGCACCTCGGCGGCCTGCGAGGATGCCAGCGTGGCCGTGGCCTGCTGGAGCATGGCCTCGTAGATCGTGGGGTCGATCTGGATCAGGAACTGGCCCTGTTTCACCAGGTCGCCCTCCCGCACGGCGATCTTCGTGATGCGACCGGTGATGTCCGCCGACACATCGACTTTCTTCTTGGGTTGGATCTTGCCGCTCGCGGTCACGGCGGCGACGAGGTCGCGGCGGCCCACGGTCTCGAACCGGACCTCCTGGCCGCGGTCGCGGCGCGCCCCGGCACTGATCGCCACGATCCCGACGATCAACAGAGCCGCGCCCGTACCTACCAGCACCTTGCCTCGCTTGGACATGGCCTCGACCTCCAGTTACCGCAACGGCTGGCCGACCGCGGCCTCGAGCGCGGCCACCGCCTTGTGATAGTCGTACACGGCGTTCACATAGTCGGTCTCGGCGCGCAATCCCGCCACCTGGGCGTCCAGCAGCTCGAAAAAGGTCCCCGAGCCCACCCGGTACCGCTCCGTCGCAAGCTGCAGCTGCTCGCGCGCCGCCGTGCGGCCGGTGTCTTGTATTCCGATCGCCTGGAACGCCGTTTGGAGCACCAGGTACGCCTGACTGACGTCGGTCTGCACTTGGAGCCCGCGCGCCCGCACCGATTCCTGCAGGTCCTGTTCGTGCGCCTTGGCCTGCGACACTTGCAGAGGCTGCTGGAAGTTGGTCCAGAGAGGAAGGGAGATCGTGAGCCGCGCCTGGAACGGTTGCGGCGTGAAATTCAACGGGTAGCGGTTGTTCTGGTCGCGGATTGCCTGTTCCATCACGGGAGTAAAGTAGTACTGGCTGCAGTTGAGCGGTGGCTGCCCACTTCCCGTGTTGAACCAGGCGGCGTTCGCGTACTCGCAGGTGGTCGAATCCGCCGCCGCGCTGGCGTGCGCCGCGGCGATCGTGGGCTCGACATTCGAAAGCTTCTGGGTGAATCCCGACCAGCCGGCCTGCAGTGAGAGCGACGGGCCCCAGCCCGAGGCCGCCGCCTTCACGCTCCATCCGGCGGCGCGTTCCCGCTCTCGCAGCGCCCGCAGCGCCGGATTCTGCTCCTCCGCCATGGTCAGGAGCTCATTCAGGCGCCACGGCGGGGTCTGGACCGGGAAGGTATCGGTGAGCTGCACGGTGGAGACGTCCACGGGTGCCGTGACGCCGATCTGCTGGAACAGCCGCAACTTCTCGACCTGAATGGCGGTACGCGCGCGCAACAGCGCCACCTGGGCCGTGCCGCGAGCGACCTGTGCCTGACGGACGTCGATCAGGGATGTCCGGCCCACGTCGTAGCGGGCCTGCGCCAGCTTCAGGAACTCCTCGTCGTGCTGGAGCTGCTGCCGGGCCAACTCGGCGTTGTCGCGCGCCTGCAAAATCGTCAGGTACTGCTGGGTCACAGCGGTCACGAGGAAGTTCGCCGCGCCCACGACGTCCGCGTCTGCCGCGTCGCGCTGCGCCTTCGTGAGCCCCGGCTGGCTGAGCGTTTCACCGTTCAGCCTCCAATCGAGCAGAAACGAGTAGGTCGAGGACCACGTCGAGACTCCCTGCGAGAAGCTCGACGTGAGGAAGTTCTGTTCGCCCGGACCCGCGTATGCCACGCCGCCCGACACCGTCAGGTTCGGCAGGAGCAGGCTCGACCAAGCGTTCCGGACGCTCCAACCGGCCGGGGTGCGGTCGTTGAGCGTCACCCGGTACGCGGGGTTGTGCTGTCGCGCGAGCGCGATCGCGTCGGCGAGCGACAGAGTAACGGGAATCGGTTGTTGGCTGGTGGCGAGGGCTGGGCACACGGCGAGCCCGACGGACAGAATCCAAGGCCTCATAAGCTTCCTCATACGCGGCATGCTCGGGGCAGGTTTCGCGACGCGACGAATCTAACCTCAAGGTGCGGCCACCCGCTCGGCCACCAAGCGCCGGGAGGGGATCTCCACCCTGGCCAGCCGCCCGTCGCCGCCGAGCCAGAGGTGCACCAGGCCATTCTCGCCACCGGTGACGGTCACGTGGCGCAGCGAGGCGGGACTACGGTTCAGCGTCGTGGACTCGACGCCGAGGTCCTGCACCGTGAGAACCTCCCGTCGCCCCGATCGCGGAACGATGGCCGTGACCGTGACCGGGCGCTCGCGTCCCTGCCAGGCGACGGGGAGGTACAGGGCGAACACCGAGTCGTCCACGATGACGGTGGGCGGCACGGCGGGGAACTCGCGGGCCCGCTCCGTGCGTCGTCCGAGCAGCCGCACGACGAACCGTCCATGCGTGAGTTGCCCGAGGATCCGCAGCGGTTCGCGCGGGTCGGCCACGGTGTACTCCAGGCTGACCGGGTTCGAGTCCGGGCCGAGCTCGACGATCGGATCGAGCACCACGACCGGCCGGCTGCGGTCGTAGCGGATCGTCGTAGCGAGCTTCCACCGCGTATCCGCGCCCGCACCGGTCTCCCTTCCTCCCGTACCCGCGCGCGCGGCAGTAAGGCGAAACACCTCCCGCGCGATCTCGGCCGTGTCTTCGCGCACCATGAGCGTCCCCTCGTCCACCGGACTCTGGAGGGCGACCAGCGCGAGCAGGAGGGCGCTCATGGGACGGGCTCCCCCAGCACTCGCGTCGCGACGCGCTCGTAAATCATCTTATAGAGTCGCTCGCCCTTGTCCCGGGTGGCGAGCGAAGGCCGTCCGAGAGAGCCCGGGGACCGCTTGGGGAGGGAGCCGGCGCTGGTGCGCAGGTAGCGGCTGCGCTGCTTCTCGGGTAGAACGAAATCCTGCGCCCGTTCCATGCGGACGAGGTTCGGGGCCAGAAAGAGCAGCAGCGACGTATCGAGCTCGCTCCCGTGCATCGGCCCCTCGGCGTCTTCCAGGTCACGGGAGAAGTCGAGGGCGAAGACGTCCACGGTGAAGACGCGGGCGCGGCGCGTCCGCAGCGTGGAGAGGGCCTCCTGGTGCGGGTCGTGGCCGTGGGCGGTGAGGATGATGAAGCTCTCGACCCCCGCCTCCTCCCAGGACCCGAGCAGATCGTTCATCCAGCGGTGCAGGGTCTTGCGGCGCACCGAGGCGTTGCCGGGGAACGGGCGCCTGGTGACGGTGTTCACGCCATATTCGATCGTCGGGGCGCGCAGGATCTCCAGGCTCGCCGAGAGGTCGTCCGCGAGTCGCTCGACGATGAGGGTGTCGCACCCCAGCGGGAGGTGGGGGCCGTGCTGCTCGCACGTTCCCACCGGCACGAGGAGGCGGGCATCGCGCTCGAGAATGAAACGGACCTCGTCAGGAACGAGGGTCTTGAGGTGCAGCGGGGCCCTCACGTAGCGCTCGCCGGCTGCGTCGCGACCGTCGCGGCCGCCGAGTGGCTCCACGGCGGTGGCGGCGTGGCGGCCTGGGCGTGGGTCGCGGGCGCGGCCGGCCTGGCGGCCGCGCTCCTCGTCGTGGTCCCCAGGCTCACGCTCCGTCCCGTCGCTGTCCCGGGGGTGGCGGTCGCGTGTCTACTGCTCGGGGTGGCGCTGCTGGCCGGGGCGCTGCAGGTGCAACGGATCGAGTGCTGCTGGCCCGAGGTTCGGGCGCGCCGGTTCCCCCAGGATTCGTCGGAGCTGAAGCGTGCGCTTGCCGCCACTGTCGCGGAAGCTCGGCGGCTCGCGGAGCGCGGCGTGGAGGCGGCGCTGCTCCCCCGCGAGGCGGCGTTCGCACACCTGCGTGACGGTATGCGCTCGGGCACGGGCACCCCGGGGGTGGAGCGAGGTGTCGCGATCCTGGCCGCCGACGGTGGCGCCGTCGCCTGGGCGGGCCGGCACCGGTTCGTGCCTGCGCGGGACACCGCGGAGCTGCGCGCTGTCATCACACCATTCTACGTGGCGCTCGAGGCCCGCCGCCAGACGCAGGACGGCGGCACCGCCGTGGGGACCGTGCTGCTCGATGCCGCGCCGGCGGTGCCCGATCGCGCACGGGCGGTGAGCGCGCGGTTCGAAGATGCGCACGGCGTGGCACTCCGCTTCTACGCCCCGGGCGTCGCGCCGCACGACGCCGACGTCTTCGACTACTGCCCGGTCGCGTGCGTCTACGGCGACACGCTGTTCAGCGTCCGCCCGGTGCCGCCGGCCCAGGGAGACGCGAAGCTGGCGGCCCTGCGCGGGACGACGCGTCAGGCGAGCCTGGCGCTGGTCGTCGCGCTGTTGCTCGCATGCTTCGCGGCGCCGGCGGGTCGCTGGCGCTGGCTCGTCGTGTTCGTGAGCGCGTGGTGCGTGGCGCGCGCGGTGGTCGGCTCTTCGCTGCGGGTAGATCTGTTCTCCCCCGCCACGTTCTACCGGCCCGCGCTCGGTGTGTTCAGTGAATCGGCGGGCTCGCTCGCGGCGCTCGGCGTGGCGGCGCTCCTCGCCGCCAGCGCGCTGTGGCGGCGCGGCCTCGAGCGGCGCTCGTGGAGCGTCGCCGTGGCGGGCCTGCTGGTGGTCGCCGCGCCGTACCTCGTACGCTACCTGGGCCGCGGGATCGCGCCCCCCGCGGCCGGCGTGGGTTTCGCGCTCTGGATGTCGTGGGAGGCGGCCGTAGCGGTGGCGGCGATGAGTCTGGTCCTCGCTGCGGCGGCGCTCGTGCGCGGCGCGCGCGAGCCGGAGCACATCCCCTGGACGCTCCCGGCCGCGTGCGCCTGGGCGACGGCGGCCGCCCTCGCTGGGCTCTGGTTGTGGAGTCCATACGGTGCCTGGCCCGAGTGGTACACCTTCGTCTGGCTGCCCGCCCTCGCCGGCGTGCTCGTCCCCGCGCCGCACCGCTGGGCCGTGCTCGGGATCGCCACGGTCGCGGGAACCGCCGCGGCGCTCGTCACGTGGGGCGCCGCGGTCGAAGGGCGGCTCGTGTTGGGCGAGCGGGACGCGCAGGCGCTGGGCCGTGCGGCCGATCCGGCCACGGCATCATTGCTGGAGCGGCTCGGCAACGCGCCACCCTCGCCGCCGCCCCATACGGCGGGCGAGCTGTACGCCTGGTGGCTCGCGTCGCCCCTCGCGACGGCCGACTACCCGGCGAGCCTCGCGGTGTGGACGCGCGCGGGCGATCCCGAAGCGGAGATCCGCCTGGCGAGCGTCGATCTCCCGGCGTCGCTCGTCGCGGCCCTGGTGCGCTCGCCGGAAACCGCCCGCGGCCCGCGCATCGAGAGATTGGACCGAATCCCCGGCGTGCACTACCTCCTCGTCCTGCCCCTCGCCGGGGGAGGGGGTGGGGGAGGGGGAGGGGGGGGGGCCGACGTCCTGACCGTCGGTGTCGGCCCGCGTACCCACCTCATTCCCGCGGCCCGCGTCGCGCGCTTTCTGCAGGGAGCCGCCAGTGTTCAGCCGCCTTATCAGATCAACCTGTCGCCACCCGTCCCGCCACCGGCGGCGCCGACCGACAAGATGGTCTGGACGCGGACGGGATGGTCCGTTCGCGGGGAGCGGCGCCTGGAGCTGCCGGGCGGCGTGCGCCACGTGCACGTGACGGTGGATTTGCGGGACCCGTGGGCATTGCTGGTACGCGGCGCCCTGGTGGTCGCGCTCGACGCCGCGCTCCTGGCGGGCTGTTGGCTCGTGAGCTTGGCGCTCACCGCTGGATGGAGGCTACGGTTCCCGCCCGTCCTCACGGCGCTGCGGACCAGCTATCGGGTGCGGCTGGCGGCGGCTCTCGGCGCGTTCGTCGTGCTGCCCGTACTGGCGTTCGCCGTGTGGAGCTTCGCGCGGCTGGGCGACGAGGCGCGGCGCGGCGGCGACCTCCTGATCAGCCAGACGCTGCGCGATGCGGCGGCCACCGCGGGCGCGTCGTCCTCTGACCAGCCGGCCGCCGTGGCGCGGTCCGTCACCGAGCTCGGCGACCGGCTGGACGCGGACCTGTGGTTGTATCGAGACGGCGTGCTCGCCGGCACCAGCGCGCCGGTGCTGGGGGAGCTCGGGCTGGTCAATCGGTTTCTCGCCCCGGACGCATTCGTTCGGCTGGTGTTGCACGACGAGCTCGAGCTCATCGACGACGGCCGTACCGCCGGCCGCACCATTCGCGTCGGGTATCTCGTGGTGCGCTCCGAGTCGCCTCAGGTCCAGGAGGTGCTCGCCGCTCCGCAGCTGCTCGACGACGAGCGCGTGCGGCAGCAGCAGGAGGATGTCGCGCTCTTGCTCATCTTCGCGATCCTGGCCGGTCTCGTGGCGGCGGTGTACCTCGCGGATGTCGCGGCGCGAGGGCTCGCTCGTCCCGTAGCCGCCTTGCGGGAGGCGGCGGGGGCGGTCGGGAGCGGCGCGCCGCTCCCTGCGTTTCCGCCGGGGGCGCCGCGTGAGTTCGCGCCTGTGATGTCGGCGTTCGAGCGGATGGCGAGCGATGTGACCCGCAGCCGGACCGCGCTCGAGGACGCACGTCGGCGCACAGCGCAGGTTCTCGCGAACGTCGCGACCGGCGTCATCGCCGTGGATGACGGGCTGCGCGTGACTATGGCGAATCCCCGCGCCGCCGAGCTCCTGGGAGTGCCGCTGGCACCCGGTGACCTGTTGCCGCAGGCGGCGCCGGCGGAGTGGCAGATGGTCTGGGACGCGGTGCGCGCGTTTCTCGACGGCGCGAGCGAGCGCATCGTGGAGCGCGAGTTCGTCGTGGGTGCGCGCCAGATCCGCGCCCAGCTCGCCTCCCTGGGACCGGCCCCGGAAGGCTGCGTCGTGGCCCTCGACGACGCGACCGCCCTCACGCGCGCCGCGCGGGTGCTCGCCTGGGGCGAGATGGCGCGGCAAGTGGCCCATGAAATCAAGAATCCCCTCACGCCGATCCGCCTCGGCATTCAGCACCTGCAGCGAGCGCGCGAAAAGAAAACGGGGCGGGACTTCGACGCGACGCTGGCCGAAACGGCGGAACGGATCCTGGCGGAGATCGATCGGCTCGACGCCATCGCCCGTGCGTTCTCGCGGTTCGCGTCACCCACGACCGAAGCGCTCCCCCTCGAGCCCGTGGACGTCCATGCCGTGGCGGGCGAGGTCGTGCGCCTCTACGCCCTGGGGGGCGTCGAGGCACAAGCAGCCGTGGCGTTGGCCGGCGCAGCAGGCACCCCTGTCTCCGCTCGGCGGGACGAGCTGAAAGAGGTGCTCGTCAACCTGCTCGAGAACGCGCGCAACGCCGGCGCCCGTCACGTGAACGTGCGCGTCTCGGCGAGCGGCCGCCGGCTCGACGTCGAGGACAACGGCCGCGGCGTGTCCGCGGACGCCCTCGCGCACGTGTTCGATCCCGCGTTCTCCACCACTTCGAGCGGGTCCGGGCTGGGCCTCGCGATCGCCAAACGTCTGGTCGAGAGCTGGGGCGGGACGATCGCCCTGGCCAGCGCGGCAGGCCGCGGGACCACGGTTACCATCACCTTTTCGTGACGCCGCTCACGCCCGGAGGGGGCCAAAACCGCGATCCTTACTGCCCTTGGGAGGGGGGCAAGGGGGGAAGACACCGTTTCGGGGAGCAGCGTGCGCGCATCGATCGTGGGGTTGGGGCTCACAGCACTTGTTCTCGGCTATACCGCGCCGGTATCGGGCCAGTGGCTGGCCGTGGACGCGCGCCGCATCGGCATGGGCGGCCTCGCCGTCGGCCTGTCGGGTGGCGTCGTGCGGTTCAATCCCGCGTACCGCGCGGTCCGCCGCCATGCAGCCCGGCCCGGTGAGCCCAGACTCACCGTCCCGATTCCCCTCGGGCTGGTGTCGTTCTTCGAGGAGCACCCGATCTCGCACATCACTCACGACCCGATGTTCAACCCCGACTCGGCGGCGTTCAATCCCGTCGAGGCGATCAACACACTCCTCCACCCGCCGTTCTTCCTGCAGGTCAAGACGCCGCCCACGCCGACCAACGACTGGATCTTCACGATCGGCCGCGACCACCTCGTGGTGGACCTGGGCCAGTCGCGGGAGCTCATCCCCGTAGATCAGTTCGGTTTTGGTGGGTCCTCTCGGCCGATCGACCCGGGTGTGGACCTGAAGGGCGTGCGGCTGAGCGTGATGACCTGGTTCCATACTGAGGTGGGGTTCCAGCTCGGGGACCAGTTGCTGGGCTTTCTGCGAGACGCGGAGTCCGCCCAACACAACACGGCCTACACGGTCTCGGCCGACGCGTTCACGGAGGGCGGCTTCGCGCCCACGGTTTCCTACAGCGGTCGCATCGCCGGCGACACCGCCGCCGGGTTCTACGTCGGAGCCGCCTTGCACTACTACGTCGGCGCCGGGTACTGGCGCACCTCCGCCGACAGCGCCGGCTTCATGACGGGCGACACCATCTTCGCGGGACCGACCCCCGTGACGCCGGTGATGCACGCGGTAAGCAGCTACTCGAGGGTGGGGAACAGCGTGGGGCATGGGATCGGCGGCGATCTGGGGTTCGCATACGCGTCCGGCCCCGTCGAGGTGGGCTTCGGGATCAACGACATCGGCGCGACGATCACCTGGCCCGACACGCGACTCGACACGCTGCGCTACGACCAGGCCGGCGATTCAGTGTACAGCAAACCGGGACTGCGTCACACGTCGACCACCACGCGCCTTCCCGTCACGTACATCGCCAACCTCGGCTATGCCCTCGGCAAAACGACACTCGGCGTGACCGTCCTGAATAGCGGCCGTGGCACGACCATCCAGGTCGGCGGTGAGCAGCGGTTCGGCATGCTCGCCGCGCGCGGGGGCGTCGTGCGCGACCAGCGCAAACGGATGCAGCTCGCCTGGGGCGGTGGCGTGCGGCTCGGGTCGTTCAGCCTGGACGCCGCGTTCGCAACCTACGGCACTTCCCTGTCGAACGAGCGCGGCATTACGATGGCGACGTCGGTCGCGATCTACTAGGAGGCGCGATTTGAGGAAGCTGGCAATGCTCGGGACGGTGTGGCTCAGCGCTCTGCTGTTGGGGTGCGGCGAGGGACGCGCCATTTTCAACGTCGACGTGCTGAGCTTCCTCACGCTGTCCGGCGACGGCCTCTTCTCCTACAATGTCGTCGGTGGCGTGCCCCAGGTCGACCTCGACTCGTCGGTGCAGCTCACGCTCCCTCCGGGGCTGGGGCGATCGAGCACCGATTCCGTCCAGGTGACCGCGGCCGCGATTCTCCAGAACGTGACCGGGTCCGGCAACGTCACGTTCCAGGTCTATTTCGCGAAGACCCAGGCCGGCTTGTTCAGCGGGACACCGTACATCAGCGCGTCGAGCGGCCCGGTGTCGGGCCCTGACACGGTGCCGCTCCTGCTGCCGACGAGCGTGTCATTGAGTGACAGCGTGTTCAACGCCACCGATGTGTGGGCGGGGGTCCGACTCCGTCTCAGCACCAACCTGGGGCCCAACGTGACCGGCGACCTGCGGCTGACGCAGCTCGCCCTTCGGGTGGTGCTGCAAGACAAAGTCTTCTGACGGCCTTTCCTCTGCCTACTTGACGGAGTAGCCCTTTCCCTCGAGGCAGGTGCTCATCGCCTTCTTGAACGTGGCGATTTTTTGAGCCACCTGCTGCTCAGCCTGCGCCGCGCCGACTTGCTCCGCCTGCGCCGTAGCCTGCTTCTTGGCGCGCCGGCCCGCCACAGCGCCGGTCGCAGCGCCGATCGCCGCTCCGGTTCCCGCGTCGCCCGCGATACCGCCAATGATGGCGCCACCGGCCGCCCCGCGCGCCGCGCCCTTGACCGCTGCACCCGCGGCTGCCGAATCGACCTTCGCCTTGGTGGCCTTCGCGGCGGAATCGGTGTTGGCCGTCAGAGTCGCCGGGTCGATCTTGGTCTGGTCCTTGGCCCACCCCCAGCAATACTGCTCGTCGGCGAGCTGTTGGTCCTTCGTCTGCTCCTTGGCAGGGAAGACGTACAGTCCCAGCTGGCTTGCCGGCGACGACGCCGCGGAGCAGGTATATCCGGGCGGACACGCCCCAGGCGCGCCCGTGGGTTGGGCAGGCGGTGGGGTCGGCTCTTGTGCCCCCGCCGGCCGGAGTGCGGCGAGCAACAGCCCCGCCGTGGTGACGAAGACGATGCGCATACGGACCTCCTGACACAGGTTTCCAAGGGCAACGCTCGCGTGCGGGGACGGCGAGGGACATTGCCCTTTGGGTCAATCAAGGGCGCACCCGTGCTCAAGTCGATGGCGCTGATGCGGAACGAGTCTGACTGGAGCGTGACCGAGGGCTCGCGTCTAGGGAACGAAGACCACGCCGAGCCGGACGTTCTGCAATGAGTACTTGATCCGCCCCGACCTCGAGCCCGACCCACTGCTCGTCGTCGGGGCGATATCCACCTTGATGGCGCTCAGGCCGTATCCGCCCTCGAACGTCACGTGGGACCATGCGACATAGCGGACGGCCGCGCCACCCTCCCCCACCTGCGCGTCGAACCGGTCGATCGAGACCTTCACGTACCGGGCCTCGGCCTCCCACGACCACCGGCTCCCCGAAAGGAAGCGGCCGTACAATCCGACGGAGCCGATGGGTCCCGTGACGTCGTCCGATTGGCTGAACTGCACCTGACCGCCACTGCCTAAGGCATTGAGCGCGGTCTTCAGGAACAAGGCACCGAAGCCCACGGACAGGCCGACCTGGCTTCGCGGCTTCGCGTGGAACGCAAACCGGTAGACGAAAGAGGCCTGGTCCGTATTCAATTTCGTACCGATATCGCCGCCGGCGTGGTAGGTCGAGTCCCCGAAGGTGATATCTCGATTAAGCACTCTCTCCGACGTGCGTCGGGCAAACTGGTATCCGACCTCGAACTCGTGCCGCGGCCAGGGGCGCCAGCGCATTGCGAAGCGAGGCTCGAGCTTGTCCGTCGCCAGGCCGAGATCGTCCTCGGCGTCGAGGTCGGTGCCGATCCCATTGGCGCCGTCGACCCGAATATTGGCGTTGAGGATGATGGTGGTGAGCGACGCGCTCACCTCCAGCCGGTGGTACAGGTTGGGCTGCGGGCTCTGGGCCGCGAGCGGAGCGGCCACGAGGAGCGTCGCAATGACAATGCTGCTGCGCCTACGCGATGTCGTTGAGCCTCCATCGTTTGCCGTACGCATCCGACGGACCCTATGCGACCAGCTAATCATGAAGCAACTTGCCGAGCCCTGAGACGGGGACCATTGGACTTTGGGTCAATGGCCCACCGGCCTAGAACGAGCCTGCCCCGAACTCCAGGACGTAGGAGAGCGAGTTGATGTTGAAGGCGCCGCGATTCTTGATGCCGAGGCGCAGGCCCCAGTAATCGGTGAAATGGTGGAGCAGCTTCGCCGGGGTCTCATTGATGTTGACGCGGAACTTGATCCCCGTCTCGAACACAAAGTCCCAGTCCCCGACGATATTGCCCGATGCGTCGGTAGAGTGGAGGTTCTCAGCCCCGACCGACAGGTAGGAGTCAAGCCAGCGGGACGCGGAAGGCGTATAGAGCGCCGTCCAGCCGAAGTCGCGCAGGTTCTCGCCCCTCACGTACATCCGCTGGAGGATGTAGCCTCCGGTCATCGGATCGTTGAGATGTTTGACGATGAAGAACGGAAACGACCACACGAGCCCCCCCGCACCGTCGTTCCGGTAGGCGATCGACAGGGACTTGATCACCGCACCTTCGTTGAGCGCCTTCCCCCATCCCTTCGCGTCGTTCAGGCCTGCCTCGGTCGGCCAGTTGGCGATCACCTTGTCTGCCATCAGGTGTGCCAGGCGGGGATCGTTCGCGGCGATGGTCAGCGGCGGTAAGGGGCGCAGCTCGTACACCGCGTTTTTCACGCCGAGCGTGCGCCGGCGCAGGGTGCCCCGGAGGGGGCTGTCATCCGGGAGAGGGGGGAGCACGCGATACTGCGGCGGGCGTGTTTTCGTCATCCAGGATTCGTAGCCGCCCGAGAACAACAGGCCCGTGCGAATGATGTCGCGCGCGCCCCACGCATCGTTGATGCGCACGTTCACGTCGTAGCCCTTCGTGAACACGCCGTCGCCGTTCTTGTCGGTGGCGAGCGCGTGCTTGCCTTCCTCGACGAGGAGGTGCATGGGGAACTGGGTGTTCTCGTCGACGTTGATCACGTTCCAGAACCACACGAGCCCGTGGGCTTGTCCGGAGACCCGCGTCACCGCCATGACCCAGGTAGGATCCGGGCAGCGCGTGCCGCCCGGCAGCCATTTTTCGAACCCCTCCCAGGTGCTCCTGACGATCACGACCCTGAACTCGGCGGGCTCGATATCGTGCGGATGGGCGCCCAATCCCTCTTCGGTGGCGTAGTACGCGAAGTACCTCACGAACACGACGGCGACGTTCCCTAGGTCGATGCTCGAGTGGGCGGGTCCGTCGGGAGTACGCCATACGGCCCGGCTCTTGGCCCCCGGCCTCACGAGCACGCGGTCGAGCTGGTAGTAGAGCACCGGGTGGTCGGGGATCGACTCCCCAGGGAACGGCTCCGGGACGCGAATGTCGGATCCGCTCGCGCCTTTGAGATTCGGTTCGTCGGGTGAGAACCAGAGAACCGGCGCCATGTAGGCCGCGAAGCGCGCGACCGGCAGGAGCGTGTCGCTGCCCCACCATACCGCGCCCGGCACCTTGCTGAAATCGCAGGGCTGCCCCTGGGCCCGGGCCAAGGCGGGGCAGGTGAGAAGCGTGAGGGCTACGAATCGACGCGCGATCGCCCTCCAGCGCGGGCCGGGCAGTCCGCGCGCGGATGTCACGCGCTTATTTGAGCTCGGCCAGCAGCTGGTCGACCCCGCGCTGAATGTTCTCGGGCGTGACTTTTATGGTGTCTTCAATGCGCTTCTTGTAGACCCCTTCCCACGCCACCTTGCCCGTCGCGCGGTCGCGCACGACCACCATCAGGGCACCTTCGTTGTACTGGACTTCCTGCGTGGTGCTCGTCACGAACGTCGGGGCCCCATAATAGCCCCAGCGATAGCCGCCGTAGTAGCCGCCGGACGACGTCGACGTGGTCTGGAGCTGCGTCGTCCGTTTGATCCCGATGTGATACGTCACGATGACCTGCGCTTGGGAGGGATCATCGACCCGCTTCCAGCCTTCCCTCCTGAACGTGCTATCGATCGCTTGTACTACGCGCTGGTGGAGCACGGGATTCTGCGCCACGGGGTCCAATTCGTAGCGGCTCACGGTGTCACGCGCCCCCCACGCCCAAGTCGGCTGCTTGGGTAGGGGGACGGACCCCCGTTTCGTGATGATCTCAGGGCCGCCGCAGGCGACCGCGAGCAGGGCGGCCAGCGCGGTGAGTTGTCGGGTCACGTGTGGATCCTCCATTGGGAGTCAGGTGGCACTTGGAAAAAGCTTCTCCGGAAGCGCGGCACCGGTCTATGAGACTTTGGTGAACCCGGCGGTGAGGGGCGCGGGGGTGAAGAGCGGAAAACCTCCCATGAGCCTGCCGTCCCCTACGTCCCCTACGAACTCACGCCCTGCTCCACTGACGGCAGGCCCATGGAGAACAGCATCGAGCCTACCCACTTTCGATACGGTCCGTCGGGCGCCGAGAAAATTGACCTTTGGTGCAACGCAGCCGGTCATCGTAGCCCTTTCGTCCTATAACCGGCCGGCATCGAAGCTTGCAAGGTTGCGCGCAGCCAACGGGTGTACCCCATGACTGCTGCTGCCTCAATCCGGCCCCGGCGCGGGAGCGGGCTCCAGGCCCTCGCCGCCGCCTTGCTCTGGGCGGCCCCGCTGAATGCCCAAAAGGCAGACACCGTCATACTGCGAAACGGCGATCGCATCGTCGGCGAACTCAAAGCACTCGATCGCGGCGCCGTGTCCTATTCGACCGACGACATGGGCACGCTGGCGATCCAGTGGGACAAGATCGACCGGCTCATCAGCGACCGTTACTTCGAGGTCGAGGTCGGATCCGGCGAGCGATACTACGGCGCGTTACAGCGGGGCATACAGGTCGGGCAGGTGGTGGTCGCCGTAGCCGCGTTCAGCGATACCCTCGACCAGGCGGCCATCGTACGGATCAACCCCATCGGCCGCAGCTTCCTGGCGCGCGTGGATGGCTCCATAGCGCTAAGCCTGAGCTTCCAGCGGGCCAATCGGCTGCGCGACTTCGGCGTCGAGGCCGACGCACGCCACCGCTCGACGAAATGGCTCACGGAGGTGCGATCCAGTGTCTATTTCCAGGCGCAGGAGGGTGCCGAGGGAACGAGCCGCAATTCTCTCAGCCTTGGCGAGTCGCGGTTCCTGCCGCAACGGTGGTTGCTGGTCGGGACCGGGAGTGCGGAGCAGAACGAGGAGCTCGCCCTGGACCTGCGCGTCCTCGTCTCAGCTGGCGGAGGCCGGTTCCTGCGTCAGAGCAATCGGGCGTACCTCCTCGTCGGCAGCGGGTTGGCCTACGCGAACGAGCGTTATACCGGAAGCTCGCCAACCTCGAACCTGGAGGCCCTGGTGAGTGCCGCGGCCGAGTACTTCCGACTGGATAGTCCCAAGTCCAACCTGCGGGGGACCCTGACGGTGTATCCCAGCATCACCGACTTTGGGCGGGTCCGCAGCGACCTGGACGTGAGCCTCACCCACGAGGTCATCAAGGATTTCACGATCGGTCTGACGCTGTTCGACAAGTTCGACAGTCGCCCCCCCGCCGCGGGCGCGGCGAAGCACGACTACGGGGTGGCGTTCACCACGGGATGGACGTTCTGAGGCTCGCGCGGGCGCGCCTAGCGCATCGCGCGCAGCACCGTTAGCAGGAGCTCCTTCAGAGGGATCTCGGCTTCGAGTGCGGGGAGCAGCCCCACCGCCGCGGCGAGCACGAGCGGGCGGACCGCGCCAATCGTCAGAGGGATCGGTCGCATCCCGTCGACGACGGCGTAGGAGTTCGCGAGATCGGAAAGCGATTGGACGTCGCTCGTGCCGAGCAACTCGGCGTCGGGACCCTCCCGTTGGTCGATCCACCGGGCGTCGAAGCGGCGGGTGTAGCGGGCGGCGAGCTGGCCGTAATCCATCCTTCCACGGTTCCTGGCGCGGAATAGCTGCGGCATGAAGAACGCCATGGGCGCCAACATCCAAACCAGGATGAGAATGGGGATCCCCGCCATGGGAATCACGAGCGACGAGAGCTTGGCGCCGCCCACCAGGATGCGAGCGCGAAAATCGAAGCCATAGTTGACGGTCAGGCCGAACACCAGCATCGCAAGGGATGGAGCCACGGTTCCGAGAGCCCCGAGTCCCCCGGCGCGGTCCGGATGCGCCGGCATGAGTCGCAGCGGGACGCGGGAGAGGCCGAACAGGAAGCGCCACCACACGAGAATGCGCCACAGCCAGCGCAGGCGCACCATGTCGAATACCGCCAGCGACACGAGGACGAACCACCAGCCCGCCAGACTGATGCGCTCACCGGTGCGCGCCCAACTCCCGGCGAACGGGAGAACCGCCACCTGGCGGCCCGCCAGCGATGCTCCGAACGCGAGCACGGTGATCAGCGCAAGCGCGAGGAGCGAGTCGCGCATGCGCGTCGCCCGCGCGACCGTCGCTTCGAACCGCGGCGAGTCTTCGGGTGCCACCAGACCGGTCGTCACGCACTGCTTCAACGCGCGAGCAATACTCCCCGCCACGGGCGGGCGGGCGAGCTGGAGGAGCGGCAAGCCGAGCAGCAGACGACCGAGCACCAGGGGATCTCGGACCAGCGCGCCGAGCTGCCCTTCGATCCCGGCGAAGACCGCGAGCGGCAGCACGGCGACCGTGAGGAGCAGAGCGATGGGCCGTCCCACACCGGGAGGGTACCCCCTCTTGAATCCCAGGCGGTGCTCGAGGCGATCCAGGGGATCGCCGTGGGTGAGGTCGAGGTCAGGAGCCAAGCGCTGCGACCTCCTTGACGAACCGGCGCGCCCTGAAGGCCAGGAGCACCAGGAGGACCCCGAACACGACGGCGTACGCGGCGATCAGCCACAGCACGGCGAGGACTCCGGCGCCCGGGCGCGCGAGCAGGAGCGCGCCAAAGGCTACCGAGGCCGCGCCGCCGACCACCAGCAGCCATTCTCCCTGGATCTCCTTGCGCAGGCGGATCGCGGTGGCGATCTCGAGTACGCCCTTGACGAGCGCCCAGACGGCGATGTAGACGAGCAGCGCCACAGCGGTGAGGCCCGGAGCCGCGAACGTCACGGCACCGACGCCGACCCCCACGATTCCTGCGAGCAGCAGCACCCACCAGTAGTCGTTGTCGTTGCGTCCCGCGATGGCGGTCCAGATGCCAAGGATGCCGTCCGCGGTGCAGTAAATCCCGAACACCAGCACCAGCGCGGCCAGCGAGAGGCCAGGGCGCAACCAGGTGAAGACGCCGAATGCGATCGCCACCAGGCCCCGCACGAGCAGGCGCCACCAGCCACGAGTCAGGATGGCGGCCAGGCGCCTTTCGATACCGTTCATGATGTCCTCCTCATATGCTCGTTCCAGTATCGCAGCATCAAGAACGCGGCGGCGCAGGCGGCGGTGAACAGCAGCGTCAGCAGCTGCGCGAGCCGCCAGAACACGTGGTCGATCAGACCTCCGCTATCCCGCATCGTGCGGGGCACGATGCTGTCGACGGACGCGACGGTCGCGACGTGGATGAAGCGCAGGCGTTCGGAGATGGCCTGACCGGCACCCGACCCGTCTCCTTTAAGGCTGTCGCAGGGCCACTCCTCCGCTGACGATTTCGAACTCGTCCCGCCGGTTCTTCGCCCACGCCGCCTCGTCGTGGCCTGGATCGAGCGGTCGCTCTTCGCCGTATGAAATCGTCGCGATACGGCCGGCGTCGATGCCGTGCTTCACGAGATACTGCTTGGCCGTGGCGGCGCGGCGGTTGCCGAGCGCGATGTTATACTCGGCGGAGCCGCGCTCGTCACAGTGCCCGGCGACGCGGATCTTGATGTCGGGATTGGCCGTGAGGATCGCGACCTTCTGGTCGAGTACGGCAACGTCGCCGGTCATGATCTTCGACTTATCGAAATCGAACTGGATCATGGTGGCGAGAGTCGCGCGCATCTCGTCGGCGCCGCGGGCCACGGCCGCCAGCGAATCAGCCGTGTGCTGCCGGGCGCGCTCTGCTTCCTCGCGCGCTTGGCGCTCCGCGTCCTCGCGGGCCTTGCGCTCCGCCTCCTCGCGCGCCTGCCGCTCCGCCTCCGCCTGCCGCGCCTGCTCTGCCGCCGCTGCCGAGTCCGCGTTGAGCTGGGGCGTGGCGGTCGTGGTGGGCTTGCTGCCGCCGCAGGCCGCGACGAGCGCGATGACACAGCCCAACCCGACGGTCAGCAGAAGTCTCGAATACGTCCGGCCGGTGGTCTTATCCATAGTTTTGTCTCCTTACCTGTCACCTTTCGCCGATTCCCATCTGGTTAAGACTCGCCCCGGTCAGGGTCGACGCGATTGACCTTTGGTGCAATCGCACGGCAACCGTAGCGGCCGATTCACCTCGAGACAGGAAGCAACGTGGTTTGCCACGTCAGGCTGAACGTGTCGAAATCGCCCCCCAGCCGCACCGACGCGCCGGTCGACCACGCCGCCTTGATCGAATGGATGCGCCAAACCGGCACGGACAGGGTGAGGCCCGCGCGGGCGTTCTCCTCCCGTTCGGTCGCGGGCTGCCCGTCCACCACGCTGCGGCCGCCGGCGTAGAACGTCGCATCGGCCGCCAGCCAGAAGCGGGGCTTGAACGTGTAGGCGACGTGCGACTGCACGGACATGAGCGGCCGCACGTCCTTGGAGTGGCCTCCCCAGTACGACGAGTTCTGGGTGAAGAACCAGCAGCCGGTATAGAGCTCCAGGGTCCAGGGGCCCGCCGGGTGCGACACTCCGACTTCGGGTTTGAAGCCCCAGCGGTTGGTGCCGAGGTTGATGAGCTTGTCCGGGAAATACTGTCCCGTCGGGATGGCTGTCGTCAGGCTGATGCCCACGATGGTGCCGGGCGTGCGCCGGGCGAACGCCGCGAGGGGCAGAGCCTGACCGCCCACGAGACTGATTGCCAGGCGCAGCCTCGCGTCGGCCAGTCCCGAACGCTCGATCGAACTCGCCGTCTCGGCGACCTTGCCCGTGACGGTGCCCCAGGCGTAGGGAATGGCCACCGAGGCGGTCGCGCTGCGTCCCGCCAGTGCGAAAGTGCCGCCGGCGCCCAGGACCACGGAGTGCAGGGTTGCCCGCACGTCACTGACCGGCGACGTCGGATCCAGCACCACATTGCCAGTGGTGGTGACGAACGCCGCGACGGCGAACCGCACCCCGATCGGGTTGGCCGCATACGCCCGAGGTTCCAGCTCCTGGCAGCGCGCCTGGTCCGGCCGGACGAGTAGGGCCGAGTGCAGCACCAGCAGCTTGTGAATCGATCGTGCGAGTCGCTCGTTACGGACGGTGAAACGCATAGGAGAGCGCGAACAGTACGTTGACCGTCCGCACCTTGAGCTGCGCATTGAGCTGACGGTCGCCCCGGCAGCGGACTTCCAGAATTGACCTTTCGTGCAACGCAACTCCCGCGCACCAGTCAACGAGCCTTCACGCCCAAACGGGGCCCACGGCGCGCACTAGCACCTTAGGACAATCGCGCCGCGGCACCCGGGGTGAGTTGTTCAGTCCATGACGCCCGTCCGCTCGGCCCGGACTTCGACCACTCTCTTTGTCCTTGGAGGGGTGTTCGTCTGGACAGCGCTGATCGTGGGCGGTGCCGCTCGCGGCATCCTTCGTTCCGATGTGTTCGCGCGCCGCCTGGCCGCGACCCTGTCGGACGAGCGGGTCGCCAACTACGTCTCCGCCCGAATCACGGACGGCATCATATCCCAGCGGCCCAATCTCGTCGGTGTTCGTCCGCTCCTCCAGTCGGCGGTCAGCGCGGTGGTGACTTCGGCACCATTCCGCGCGGTGGTGCGCACGACGGCGCGCACGGCGCACCACTCGCTGTTCGAGTCCGCCGGCCGCAACCTCGTGCTCTCGCTTCCCGACGTGTCGGTGCTCGTCCGCGGGGCGCTCGCCAACGCCAGTCCCGACCTCGCGGCCAAGATTCCGCCCGGGATCGAAGCGACCCTCGTCTCGCCCGAAGCGCAGCGCGCCTTCACGCGCTTCATCGCTGCCTGGGTGCTGCTCGGGCGCGTCCTCTGGGCGGCGTGGGTCATGCTCGCGCTCGGTGTAGCGGCGGGCGTCGTGGCGATCTGGGTGGCGCCGGACCGCCGCACCGCACTCGTACGAGCGGGCGGCGCGCTCTTCGCCGTCGGGCTCGTCCTGATCGCCGTTCTCCCCGCTGGCCGCCTCGTCGCCGCCGCGCTCACGCGGGATCCAGCGCTACGCGGCGTCGTGCACGGCCTGTGGGTGGCTTTTTTCGGCCCGGTGAAGCCGCTGGCCGTGATCGCGGGCTCGGCTGGCGTAGTGCTCGCGGCCGCTGGGTCGACCATGCTCGAAGCCGTGGATCCGTTCACCCGGCTCAAGGCACTCCTCGGGTGGCTCACCGCTCCGCTACGTCCCACCGCCCACATTGGTCGCGCGGTCCTGCTGCTGGTGGCGGGCACGTACGCCGCCGTCGCTCCCTCCCGCGCCGCCGCGGGGTTCATCGCGGTCGCGGGTCTCCTACTCGTCTTTCTGGGCCTGCGTGAGGTCTTCCGCCTCGTGCTCGCGACCGTGCCCGGGGCGGTCGCGGCTCCCACCGGCCGCACCGACGCACGGGCGTGGAGGATCGTCGCGGTCATGGGTGTCGTGCTGGCTGCGGCGCTGGGCGGCGGGGCGTTCCTCGTCTTCCGCGCGCCCCCCACGCCTCCGGAGACGGCGGGCGTCGTGAGCGTGTGCAACGGTTCGGAGAAGCTGTGCGACCGGCGGGTCGATCAGGTCGTGTTCCCCGCCGCTCACAACGCCATGTCGAACGCCGAGATCCCAGGGTGGCTGTTCCCGCACCACAACCACGCCTTCCCGCGCCAGCTCGAGGATGGCGTGCGCGCCCTCCTCATCGACGTGCACTATGGCGTCCCAGCTGGCGGCCACGTGATCACCGATATGGAGCGCGAGGGGACCACGAAGGACAAAATTCAGGAGGTGCTCGGCCCGGAGGCCACGGACGCCGCGCTGCGCATCCGGAGCCGGTTTCTTGGTAAGGAGTCGGGCGCTTCGGCCTTGTACTTCTGCCACGGATTCTGCGAGCTGGGCGCCTACCCGGTCCTGCCGGCGCTCGAAGGCGTGCGCGCATTTCTGGTCGCGAACCCCGGCGAGGTCGTGTTGGTGGTGGTCGAAGACTATGTCACCCCCGAGGACCTCGCCCGCGCGTTCCAGGACGCGGGGCTCATGGACCTCATTTACACGGGGCCAGTCGCTCCGCCGCTGCCGACGCTGCGCCAGCTCATCGACCAGGGGCAGCGGCTCCTGGTGTTCACGGAATCCGGCAAGCCGGGCGTTCCTTGGCTGAGGCCGGCGTTCGAGTCCATGCAAGAGACGCCCTATTCCTTCCACAAGCCTGCGGACTTCTCTTGCCGCCCGAATCGCGGCGGCACGACGCCCCCGTTGTTTCAGATCAATCACTGGATCGAGACAACTCCGGCGCCCAAGCCCTCAAACGCCGAGATCGTGAACGCCTACGATTTCCTGCTCAAGCGGGCGCGCGCCTGCGAGCAGGAGCGTCACCGGCTGCCGAACGTCATCGCGGTCGACTTCTACGATGTGGGGGACCTGTTCCGGGTGGCCCGGACGCTGAACCGCCTGGACGAGGTGGCGCGGGCGCCCGGCGCCGCGAACCCCGGTCAGAGGTGACCGGCTAGCTACTGGCGCCGATCGCGCGCCTGATCGCGTCGAGCAGGGCCTCGGCATCCACCGGCTTGTACAAGTAGGCGCACGCTCCGGCGGCGAGGGACCGTGTGCGCATCGTATCGTCGTCGCGTCCGGTGATCACGACGGCGGGAATGCTGGTCCCGCGCTCCTGCAGGATCGCCTGCGCCTCCAGCCCACCACATTCCGGCATCTCCGCATCGAGGACCAGGCAGTCGGGACGGTATTCATCCAGCGATGCGAACAGCTGCTGCGCCGACACGAACGTTCGCGCCTCGAGCCCGTACGCGTTGCACAACCGCCGCAGCGCGACGCGCACCGACTCCTCGTCATCGACGATGGCGATCAGCGGCCGTCGGTCCGTCATTCGCATGGTCCATGGGCAGCAGCAGATGGAAGGTGGCGCCTCGGAGTAGATTGTTCTCCCCCCAGAGTCGTCCCCCGTGAGCGCTCACAATCGATCGGCCGATCGCGAGGCCCAGCCCGAGCCCGGTTTTTTTGGTCGTGAAGAAGGGCTCGAACACGCGATCCTCACGACCCTGCGGTAATCCCGTGCCCGAGTCCGCGATCAGCACCTCGACGTATTCCGAGTCCTGTCGCGCAACCCGCAATCGCAGGCGTCGGTCGGGCGCGGGCGTGGCGCTCATCGACTCGCAGCCGTTGACGACCAGGTTCAGCACGACCTGCAGCAGCTGTACCGGATCGCCCCGCACGCGCGGTAACCCCGGTGCGATCTGGGTCTCCACCTGGACGCCCGATCGCTCGACCGTGCCGCGGCTCAACGCCAGCGCGTCGCCCACCGTGGTCTCCATCGCGAGCATCTCGAAGTGCGGCTCCTCCTTCTCCAGGAGCGACCGCAGGCGGCCGATGACGTTGGCCGCGAATTTGTCCTGCTCCGCGATGTCCTCGAGTATGGCTCGCACTTCCCGGAGATCTACGCCATCTCGTGTCAGCAGGACCTGGGCTGCCTCCGCGTTCGCCAGGATCGCCGTCAGTGGCTGGCGCAGCTCGTGTGCAAGGGAACTGGATAGCTCACCGGCAGTCGCCACACGCGTGAGGTGAGCCAGCTGAGTGCGATGCGCTTGCAGAGCGTCCTCGACGCGTTCGCGCTCCCAGATGACGGCCGCGAGCAACATGACCGGCGTACACATCACGATCCAGAACAGCTGCAGCGACAGGACCCGATCGGCATGGGTCATTAGCACAAAGGGCCCGAGTTGCCGCGCCGTCCCCCACACGGAGAGGGCCGCGACGCCCAGCAGGGCCGTGCTGGCTCCCACGGGTCCGAACCGGACGGCGACCCACAGCAGGGGCGGGAAAACCCAGAGGAGCGGAACGCCCGCCGCGATCTCGGGTCCCGTACCGAAGGCGACCATCCCCACCGCCAGCACCGACAGCACGACGGCCCCCGCTTCCCACAGCCGGCGCGCGGAGAGCTCCTTCAGCCGGTGCACGGGAAACTGCGCCCATAGGAGCACGACGGGCGCCACGAGCAGCAGCACCGTGGCGTTCGACAGGGTGACGCGCAGCAATGTGGTGGCGAGCGTGGAGCCTGGTGCGAGCTCGAGGTGAAACAGCGCGCGGACGAACGCTGGCGTGGTGAATGCATACAGCGCCGGAAGGACGAACGCGATGGCGCTGTACGCGAACACCTGTCGCCGGGTTTCGAAGGTCAGGGGGAGTCCCGGCACGCGGCGGAGTACCAGCGCGGTCGACGTGATGAAGAGCGCGTTCCCCGCGATCTGCCACGCCGCGCGCCAAGCCGGGGTGACGGAGGCGACGGCGACGGCGTGGGCCAATGCGGTGGCGAGGAGCACCACCCACCAGCGTCTCGTGGGCGTGAGCAGTAGCGCCGCGAGCAGGACGGCATTCGCGGGCCACACAACGCCGATCTGAGAGTCCTGAAACCGGAACCCCAGGCCCAGCCGCGCGGCCAGGTAGTAGCTGACCGCCAGCAGGACCATGGAGGAGCCGAGCCGTAGAGTCCTCAAGCCTTCAAGTGCGGTCGGGTCGCGCGCCAGGGTGGGTGGGCAGCAGGACACGATGGATGGCGTCGAGCAGCGCGGTCTCGTCGAACGGCTTGCGCAGGTAGGCCTGTCCCGTCGCCTCGATGCGTTCGCGCAGCGCCGCATCGTCGTGCGCGGTAATGAAGACGATGGGAAAATGCACGCCCGTGTCCGCCAGGTAGGCCTCGAGGTCCAGGCCTCCCATCCCCTCGAAGTGAATGTCGAGCACCAGGCAGTGGAGCGTCCAGGACTGGTGGGTCTCGAGGAACCCCTCGGTGGACGCGAACGGCACGACACTGAACCCTGCCGAACGCAGCAATCGGGAGACCGACTTCAGGACCGACGGATCGTCATCGATGACGCCGATCACCGGTGTCGCGGACTGCTTCGTGAGCACCATTCCGGTCCCGTGTGAGAGCCCGTGTTCCCCTGCGCGGCGCGCGGGGGAGACCCACGCTCACTATAGGCCCGGAACGGGCGTCTGGAATGTGACCTTAGGTCAACTACCCCCCCCCCCGTCAGACGGCGGGGGGCAGAGGCGACTCCAAGACGCCCAACCGGTCCGCCATCCGGACCAGCTCGGCCACGGAGCCGGCTTCCATTTTTCTCATGATGCGTGCGCGGTGGACCTTGATCGTGCGCTCGCACGTCCCCAGGCGCCCGGCGATCTGCTTGTTGAGCATGCCCGTCACCACCAGCCGGAACACCTGCCGCTCGCGGGGCGTGAGTCGGTCCACCCGCGTCGTCAGAGCGCCGACGAGGGCACCCACCCGGCGCAGCTCGGCGTCGAGTGCGACGCCGCGCTGCACCGCGGCCAGCAGCTCCGCCTCATCGATCGGCTTCTGGAGAAAGTCCACGGCGCCGATCTTCATCGCCCGTACGCTCGAAGCGACGTCGCCGAATCCCGTGGCGAAAATGACGGGGATCGTCCACCCGGTGTCGCGCAGCGATGTCTGCAGCGCGAGGCCGTCGACCCCCGGCATGCGGATATCCAGGATGAGGCACTGCGGTCCCTCGCCAGAATGGGGACGCGCCAGGAACTCGCGCGCCGAGTCGTAGCTCTGGACCCGGTACCCGGCCGCGCCCACGAGGCGCTGGAGCGACTTTCGGACCGAGGCGTCATCGTCCACCACGTGCACCGTGCATCCAGCCGCAGATACGGCGTCCGCGTGGCGCGAAACGCCTGCCATCGTCACGGTTCTCGCACCGGCGCGGACCGCCCGAACGGCGCTAGTCATGGTCATGTCTCCTCTTTCCCCGGAGCGACGGGCAGCGCGAAGTGGAAGGTCGCCCCGACGTCCGAATTGTTCGTGGCCCAGATGCGGCCCTGGTGACCATCGACGATCGAGCGCGCGATCGAGAGTCCCAAGCCGAGCCCATCCGGTTTGGTCGAGAAGAATTGATCGAACACCCGGTGCAATTCCGCCTGTGGAATCCCGCGGCCGGCGTCACGGACGGACACGACGCACGATCCATCCGCCTCCGCCCGGGTCCGGATGATGATCCGCCGGTCCACGGTCACGGCGTCCCGCATCGCCTCGAACCCGTTCAACACGAGGTTCAGGAGCACCTGTTGGATCTGCACGGGGTCGCAGCGCACCGTTGGCAGCGGCACGTGGAGGTCGAGCACGAGGGTGACGCGACGCAGCAGAAAGTCGCCGTGGAGGAGCCGCGCCACGCTCCGCACCACCTCGTTCAGGTCGAGGACCTCGGTCTCCACGTCATGGTGGTTCAGCAACGCTCGCATCCCGTGAATCACTTCCCCAGCCCGGCGGTCGTCCGCGTCGATGTCGTCGATAATCGCCCGGACCTCGTCGATGGGTGGGTCCGGCCCCGCGAGGAACCGGCGCGCCGCTTGGGCGTTCGAACGGATCGCCGACAGCGGCTGGTTCAGCTCATGCGCCAGCGACAACGCGAACTCACCCAGGGTCCCGATCCGGGCGAACCGCGCGACGTCGGGCTGGAGCCGGCGCCGCTCGGTCCCCGCGCGCGGGGTCGCGGCGGCCCGCACGTTCCCGTTCCCCTCGCGAGCAACCGTTTCATCACGGACGATCGCGCGCGCCAGGATCGCGGCGACGAACTGGAGGCGCTCCACCAGCGTGTTGGACCACGTCCGCTTCGTGGACGCGGCTAGTGCCAGGGCGCCGAGCACCTCGCCGTGTTGCCGGAGCGGGATCAGGAGCACCGCTTCGATGCCGCTGCGACGAAATGCCTCCCGGTCCCGCGCGAGCGCGGACGGCAGGACGTCGAGACTGCTGAATCGCACCAGCTCGCCGGGCGCCAGCGACTGGGTGAGCGCCGGGAACTCTGTGGTCGGGTACGCGAACCCGCTCACCCAAGGAGCGATCGCCGCGCGCGACGCGGCGCCCGCGTGCCCATTCGCGACCGGCAGCAGACTGACCCGATCAACCCCGAGGCAGTCGGCGAGTCGCTGCAGCCATCGGGTCACGAGCGCCGGCGTGTCGGCGGGCGCCAGCATGCTCAAGCTCGACGACAGCTCGGACGCGAGGGTCTCGAATTCAAGTCGCCGCTGCAGCACACGCTCGATCAGGCGCCGCCGGCGCTGCTCGATGAGCAGCACGATGCTCAGCAGGGCCAGGACGCCGACCACGCCACCTTCCAGCAGGCTGGTACGACGCTCCGTGCTAAGCCACGTCAGCAATTCGGTGCCGCGCGCGCTCCGGGGTACACCAGTAGCCTCGATGCAAGGTCCCGTTGTTCCGAGGAGCGCCCATATAGCCGCACGCACGATCCACGGCAGCAGTGTCATAGTCCTCGCGAAAGCGGGATTCTACAGCTCAGCCGCCCGGCCGCCAGATGGGCCCCATGTAGTCCTTTGGGACAACCTATCCTTGGGACTTGGATGAGGAAGGCCCTAAGAGCCCTTCACGAAAGTTCTGCTGGGACAATCGGTGGGCCGACGGCTGTTCCCCACCGTAACTCCGGCCGTGTCAGGCCGTTATCAAGACCCGTGATTGACCGAAGGTCTAATACCGGGAGTACCCTCGGTCAGCGGAATTTGCCCGTTATCTGATCCTGCGGAGGATTCCGTATGCTGATGCAACGCGTCGGTCTGCGGTTGTGCGTGGGCATGCTCGTCGGTGCTCTGGCGGCGGGTTGCTACCCCGGCGGCATCGAGACCGTGTCGCAAACCGACCTCGTGGCGACGTTCTTCCAGAAGGGCGTCGACTTCACGGCCAACAAGACGTTCGACATGCCCGACTCGATCGTCGATATCGGGGTCGCCGCGGGGGCGACGAGCACGCTGAAGCACCAATACGACACCCAGATCCTCGCGAAGATCCAGGCCGGGCTGGTGGCGCTGGGCTACACCCGCGTGGATGCGACCGCGACCAGGCCGGACGTGATCGTCGTCGTCTCGGGGATCACCGTCGACAACTACAGCGCGTGGGTAGGGTACCCGTGGTGGGGGTATTGGGGCTGGTGGGGCGGGTGGCCCGCTGGGTATGGGGCGGGTTCCACGTGGTACTACCCGTGGTCGCCCGTCGTCGTCACCGGCTACACCAGCGGGAGTCTGTTCATCAACATGATCGATCCCGATCTGGCGACTCCGCAACCGAACCAGGCATTCTCCATCTGGGCCGCGGCGATCAACGGCATGCTGGAGGGCACCGACGCCGAAATCCTTGCGCGGATCAACACCAACATCGACCAAGTCTTCGCTCAATCCCCCTACCTCCGTACACAGTGAGGATCGCTATGCGTGTCTGGATCGCTGCAGCGGCCACGCTCCTGGTTCCCGCCGTCGTCGCGGGGCAGGGACGGGGCAAGTGGTTTGGCATGAACTGGTCCATGGCGGCACCGATTGAGCACACCAAGGACTTCACCAACGACTACAGCTTCCGGGGCATGGGCCTCGAATGGCGACAGTTCAGCGGGAACAAGTCCTTCGGATTCAATGCAGGGTGGAACGTCCTCAACGAGGAAAAGAGCGGAACACAGACGTTCCAGCAGGCCGCGATTAATGGAGACCAATTCCGCTACAACAATACGGTGTCCCTCCTGCTGAGCGCCCACGTCTACGGGGGCGGTGGGAGTGGCAAAGCACGACCCTACCTCGGCCTCAAGGCCGGCACGTATTTCATCTCGCGTCGCGTGGACGTGGGGCTGTGGCAGATAACGGACGAGAACTGGCACTGGGGAGTCGCGCCGGAGTTCGGGTTCTCCGTGCCCATGCGCGGGGGCTTCCAGAGCGAGGCGTTCTACGCCCAGGTGCGCTACAACTACGCGTTCTCGGCCGGTGACGCTCCCTACCAGAGCTGGTTCGGGATCGACGTCGGCTTCGCCGTCCGCAAATAGCGGGCGCGGTGGCGCTCCCTACTTCACCTCGGGGAGCGCCGCCGTGACCTCCAGCTCGATGACCCGATTCAGGAAGTTGTTCAGCTGGAAGAAATGCGCCACCGTTTTCGCCGGAAGGTGCTTGACGAACTCGCGGTACTGGTCGCGGTTGAGCTTGACCCGGCGCTCATCGAGGTCCATCACGCGTTCGATCAGGTCGTTCGCCTGGTGATCGGTCAGCGTGTTGTACGCGGCGACGTAATCGCGGATCACCTTGACCCGGTCATCGGTCAGCTTCGCGGCCTCGAGCTCGAACTGGCGGTACAACGGCCAGAACACCTTCGCCTGCGAATCGGGGAGCGCGAGCGCCCGCCCGATGATCTGGGTCTTGTTTGCGCGCACGTCGGACCGCATGAGCTCGATCGCGTTGGCGAGCGACGAGTCCTGGGCGTGCAGCGTCGGGACGACCGCACCACAGAGGGGGAGAAGGATCACGAGACCGGCGGCGCGCGCGTTCATGACGTTTCCTGGCGTAGTGGGGTCGGAGCGAACTTGCTAGGCCCGCGCCTCGCACACTATTGCCCCTAGGTGCATCTCCGCTGCGTCGCGTCAGAACGCCTCGGTGAAATTGAAGTAGACCCCGTGGGACGCCCGCCCGAAGCCGACGTCCACACGCACGTTGGAACGGGGCTGCACCTCGAAGCGGTACCCGACCCCCCCGTTGGGGAGGATCCCGTGCAGGTGCGACAGGTCGTTTCCCAGCGTCCCCGCACCGGTCCAGACGACAAATCCGTGACGGGACAGCCGCCCGTTACTGCGCAAAAACATGTAGCGGTACTCGGCGAGCGCGATCAGCGTCGAGCGGTCGCGAAAGCGGCCTTCGACGTAACCCCGCAAATCGTATCCCGTGCCGAGCAGCGACAGCTCGGACCACGGCACGGTGTGCGCCCCGATCCGGGACTTCACCTGCCAGGCGAGGGTGCGGCCCGGTCGTCCGAGCGAGCGGTAATGCCGGTAGTCGAGCAGGACCGTCTGATACGAATTGTCGCCGCCCAAGAAGCCCCCATACGAGGTGACCGTGATCGCGGCATACATACCGCTATAGGCATTCGCGGCCACGTCGCGGGTGTCGTACTGCAGTATGCCGCCGAGGCCCACGTTGTAATTGTCGGGCCCGTACCGCTGGTAGGTGGGATCGGCGGCCATCGTGGGGTTCACTTCGGTGGCGATCGTGTGGTTCAGGTCGAAGACGCCGCCCAGCATCACGTGCTCCGAGACGGCCCACAAGACGCGCGGGTTGAACTTGACCCACTTCCGGTGATACGCGGTCGTGGTATCCTTGCTCGACGGCGCGAGCCCGGCATCGAACCCCACGCCCCAGTAGTTATCCGGCATGTCCTTGAACGCCACATCGGCCAGAATGCGCAGGCGGTCCTCGTCCCAGAACGATGACAACGACGTGCTCACGTTCACCGCGCCCGTGGTGGAGGCGGAGATCGTAGCGGACAGTGTCGAGCGCTGCACGCGCAGCGGGTTCCGGCCGACTTTCCAGGATACGAGAACACCCCCCGCCACCAGGAATTCCATTTCGGGGTTGTAGGCGGGCGCGAGGAGCGGCGTCAGCCGAAACCTGCCGCTGTCCGGCGGCACCAACGCCAGCGGTCCGGTGTCGGGCTGGACGGGGCTTGGCTGCTGGGCGGGAGCGGGAGCGGGGATGAGGAAGGCCAGGACCACGCCCAGCGCAATCGTCGTGCGGCGCACTCGGAGCCCCTCGAGAAGTCGGCCCCGGAAAGTGTCGCGGCACGGTTGGGGCCGGGCTATCGCACCTAGGGGCAACTACCCGGCGTCGTGCGCGTCCGGTTGCAGTGCGAGATGAAACGTCGCGCCCCGATCGGGATTGTTGACGGCCCAGAGCCGGCCTCCGTGCGCCGCGACGATCGTGCGGCAAATCGCCAGGCCCAGGCCGAGTCCGTGCTGCTTGGACGTGAAGAAGGGCTCGAACACGTTTTCCAGCTTCCCCTCCGGAATACCGGTGCCCTGGTCCGCGACGGACACCATCACCGCGTCGCCGTTTGCCCAAGCGGTGGTGATCGTCGCCTGACGTTCCTCACGGGGCCGCTCGCCCATCGCGTCACAGGCGTTGAGGAGCAGGTTCATCAGGACCTGTTGGAGCTGCACGCGGTCGGCAGGGACTCGAGGCAGGACCGGCGCGAGCCGGGTGTGCACCAGCACCTCGCGCTGGATCAGCTCGCTGTGCATCAGCCCGAGGACCTCCCGCACGATCTCGTTGACGTCGAGCGACTGGAGCTGCAATTCCCCACGCTCCAGCAGCGCGTGCAGCCGGCGGATCACCTCGCTGGCGCGCCGGTCGTCGGCGACGATGTCTTCGAGGATGTTGCGCACTTCCGGTAAGTCGGGGGGCTGGCGCGCCATCAACCGCTGTCCGGCACGGGCGTTGGCCATGATTGCGGCGAGCGGCTGGTTGAGCTCATGGGCCAGCGCCGCCGACAGCTCGCCCAGCAGGGCCACCCGACCGAGATGCGCCAGCTCCTCGCGCTGCTCCAGCAGCTCCCGTTCCGCCTGGCGCCGATCGGTGATGTCGCGGATGATGATGAGAAAGCACGGCTTGTCCGCCATCACCACGGACTGGGCCGTGACCACCGCCTGCAGCACGGCACCGGAGCGGCTGCGCAACCGCAGCTCGATCTCGTGCCCGTGGCCCGGCGAGACGAGGTGGGCGTTGAACCGGTCCGCGTCCGTGGCGTACAGGAACAGGTCCAGCTCCGCGGGCGAGCGCCCCTCGGCTTCGGCGCGCGTATAGCCGAACATCGCTTCCCACCGCTCGTTGACGTCGACGATGTGGCCGTTGCTCTGGCGGGCGATCGCGAAGGCATCGGGACTGGAGCGGAACGCCACGGCAAAGCGCTCCTCGGAGCCGCGCAGCGCCTGTTCCACGCGGCGCCGCTCGGCCATCACGGCGCCGATGGTCAGGAGGGGGACCGAGGTCACGATCAGAAACAGCTGCACGGCCAGGGCGTTCATGCTGGACGACGTCGCGTCGAACGGCCGCTGCCCGTGAATCGCCGCCCAGATCGCGAACAGCGCCATCACCAGCAGACTGCCACTGGACCCGCCCGGGCCGAACCGCACCGCGGCCCACAGGAGAAACGGCAGCGGGGCGTAGAGGAACGCCGTGCCCGTGCCCGGCGCGAGCCTCCCGAGAAACACGGTCGTGCACGTGGCCAGCAAGCCGAGGGTCAGGGCCCCGGCTTCGACGTAGCGCCGCGGCGGCACGTCGCGCAGCCGATCGAGACGGGCGGTCGCCGTCTGAAGGATCACCGGTACCAGCGCCAGCGTCGCCAGCGCGTTGGAGAAGAACCGGGTGCGCCACACCTCCCAGTAGCCCGCCGTCCCGAACCGGTTCCAGGCGACGAACGCCGCGTCCAGGAAGGAAGAGGCGAAGGGGGCGAAGAACACGCAGCTCACGAGAAAGACGGTGACGCGCCGGAAACTGTCCACGCGGGGCACGGGCTCGAGCAAGCGCGCCGCACCGGCGCCGATCAGGGCTTCGCTGGCGTTGCTGATGAACCAGCACAGGACCATGGTCAGCGGGATGCCCTCCGACAGCTCGCCGGCCAGGTGAGCCGGCAGAGCGGCGAGCACCACGGTCCACCAGGCGCGCGCGGGCGTGAGCAACAAGGCAGCGGTGAGGATCGCGTTGGGCGGCCACATCGTGGACACGGGATTCGGCCGCATCGTGAGGTCGAGACCGACCCGTACGCCGACGTAATACGCCACGGCGACGATCAGCATCGCCCCCAGCGTGCGGGTGCGCGGCCACACGGGCTCGACGGACGCAAGCCGCATCAGGCCAACTGCCTACACCGGTCCATGCCCTAGGATGCAGCGGCCCGAGCGCCGTGGCCAGTCCGCCGCGACGCCACCAAACCTGAGCTTTTCATACTACGAAGGTCCAACTTGCAGCGGCTCCCGCGGCGGCGATTTTCGGCTCACGCTCACTCTCAAAAGGGAAGGTTCCGTGCTCAGAACTCTATGCAGGACTACGGGGGCGCTGGGTGTCGCGTTGGGGCTGATGGTTGGCGCCGCGAGGACCGCCGTGGCGCAAAAGCAGTTTGCGTTCTTCGGCATGGGCGGCGGCTATTTCGCGTCCGACCTGTACACAGGGGTCAGCGGCAACAAGGTGGAGTTGTCGGATTCCTGGACCTATGGTGCCCGGCTGGTCTACCTGCCCCAACGGCAATTTGGCGTTGAGCTCAGTTACGCTCGGGCGAAGTCCGACGCCACCACGCGCGACCCGACGCACCCGCTGGGCGACGCAAGTGTGACCCTGGACCAGATCGACCTGAGCGGCTTGTTTGCCGGTCAGCGCGGCCCGGCGACCGGATATCTGAGCCTCGGCCTGGGCACGAGCATCGTGTCGCCAAGCGTGCCGAACGTCACCACGGAGTCGAACTGGCGCTTTGCCTGGAACGTCGGCATCGGCGTCATGTTCAAGATGGGGCGCAGCTTGGTGGGCCGGATCGACGGGCGGTACCGCGGCGTGGACACTGACCACGCGACCAACTCTTACGCCTACTGCGACGTCTTCGGGTACTGCTATGGCTACGCTTCGTCGATCTACTGGAGCGGTGAGGTAACGGCGGGGCTCGGCTTCCGCTTCTAAGAACAGATCTGCCGCTCGCGGTCGCGTACCCCGGTCGCCGTTATATTGGTCGCGTGACCGGTGGTGCGCGCAGGGGGACCGTCGTCGTCGACGTCGGCGGCGTGAAGGTGGGCGGTGCTCATCCGATCGTCGTCCAGTCGATGACCAACACGGATACGGCGGACGTCGGTGCGACGGCTGCGCAAACACGTGCGCTGCACGACGCCGGCAGCGAGCTGGTGCGGGTCACCGTCAACAACGAGGCGGCGGCGGAGGCGGTCCCCGACATCGTGGCCCGCGTGGGCGTTCCCGTCATCGGCGACTTCCACTATAACGGCCACCTCCTGCTCACGAAGTATCCCAAGTGCGCCGCGGCGCTCGCCAAGTACCGCATCAATCCTGGGAACGTGGGGGCCAAGCGCCGGGACGAGAATTTCCGCACGATCATCGACGTCGCGCTCACCCACGGCAAGCCGGTGCGGATCGGCGTCAACTGGGGGAGCCTCGACCAGCAGCTCCTCACGGAAATGATGGATGAAAACGGGCGTCGCTCCGACCCGCTCGACGCGCGTGAGGTGATGATCGAAGCGATGATCGCGAGCGCGACACGCTCGGCCGAGCTGGCGGAAGAGTGTGGCCTGCCGCACGATCGCATCATCCTGTCGGCGAAGGTCTCGGGCGTCGACGATCTGGTGGATGTGTATCGGCGTCTCGCCCGCCGCTGCGACTACCCCTTGCACCTCGGCCTGACGGAGGCGGGGATGGGGGCGAAAGGGATCATTGCGAGCACCGCGGCGCTTTCGATCCTGCTCGCGGAGGGCATCGGCGATACGATCCGCGTGTCGCTCACGCCGCGGCCCGGCGGGGACCGGACCGAGGAAGTGCAGGTGGCGCAGCAGGTGCTCCAGTCGCTCGGCCTCAGGAGCTTTACGCCGCAAGTCTCGGCGTGTCCCGGCTGCGGGCGCACAACCTCGACCTTCTTCCAGGAGATGGCCGAGGACATCGAGACCCATCTCAAGGAGCGGATGGCCACGTGGCGCGAGCGTTATGCAGGCGTAGAGACGCTGCGCGTGGCGG
>WNGO01000237.1_pt1 | contig 46700 bp, 46 predicted proteins | sample 5400511 | NCBI WGS metagenome assembly WNGO01 (sample SAMN13153380, study PRJNA577476) | soil metagenome | isolation source: 20 cm soil or saprolite under Garry oak tree replicate 2 | place: USA:California | collected 2016-06-15 | reverse complement strand
TCTTTTCCTGGAGCTCGCCCTTGGACTTCTCCAGGTCGCGAACCACCTGCTCGTATTCGCGCATGTCACGCAGGATGCCGATGGCGCCGATCACCCTGCCGCCCGGGTCTCGCAGCGCCGAGGCGTTGAGGGTCGTGGGGATTACCTCCCCGCTGGCGCTGCGGGGGTTCAAGTGCGCGTTGCGGGTGACGCCGCGCTCCACGACCTCGCGGAGGGCCGCGGTGAACTCGCGTGTCTCTTGGGGGCTGATGAAGCGGGACAGCGACTGCTCGAGCAGCTCGTCCGGGCGGAAGCCGAGCAGCGCGGAGACCGCGTCGTTGGACTGGAGGATCTTGCCCTCGAGGTCGGAGACGAAGACCGGGTCGGGGGCGTTCTTAATGAGGCTCTCGGCGTAGGCGCGGGCCTTGTCGAGCTCGCGCATGTCGCGCAGGATGCCGATGGCGCCGATCACCTTGCCGTCTGGGTCGCGCAGCGCTGAGGCGTTGAGCGTCGTGGGGATGACTTCCCCGCTGGCGCTGCGCGGGTTGAGACGGGCGTTGCGGGTGACACCGCGCTCCACGACCTCCCGGAGGGCGGCCAGGAATTCCCGCGTCTCATCGGGGGAGATGATGCGCGACAGCGACTGCTCGATCAGCTCGTCCGGGCGGAAGCCCAGGAGGGCGAAGACCGCGTCGTTGGCCTGCAGGATCTTGCCCTCGAGATCGGAGACGAACACGGCGTCCGGCGCATTCTTGATCAGGCTCTCGGCGTAGGCCCGGGCCTTGTCGAGCTCCCGCATGTCGCGCAGGATGCCGATCACGCCGATCGCCCGACCCTCCGGATCGCGCAGGGCGGAGGCATTCAGGCTGGTGGGGATGACCTCGCCACTCGCGCTGCGAGGGTTGAGCACTACGTTGCGCATGACACCGCGCTCGACCACCTCGCGTAGCGCTGCGGTGAACTCCCGCGTCTCCTCGGGACTAATGAAGCGTGAGAGCGACTGCTCCAGCACCTCATCTTGGCGGAACCCGAGCAGCTGGGACACCGCGTCGTTCGCCTGGAGGATCTTGCCTTCGAGGTCGGAAACGAACACCGGATCCGGGGCGTTGGCGATGATGATGTCGGCATCCAGCGAGCCGTGCCATTTGGCGCCCCCGTCATGACCTTTGGCTATCTCCGGGCGCGTCCCGATTCCAGGCGATCTGGCCATTTTCGACCCCGTGGCGTTTTCGCTACGTCGCTGGCGGCGCTACTGGCTGGAGCTCAAATACCGCTCGCTCACACGGACGTCAAGTGGGCGCGGATCAGGGACGCGGCGATCCCGGATAACCATGCAGGTTAACTATGCAGTGTGCTGACAGATGAGAGATCTGTGCCGCCGGCGCTCACCACGAGGGATCGACCGGCGGGGAGCGGCGGGACCGCACGAGTCGCGGCCCCGACCGACCGACGTAACGCTACTCTACCGCACCGCGTCCGCGACGAGCGGTGCCCCTCTGGGCGTCGTGCGGTTCAGCTCCAGCCACTCGGCGGCCAGCGTGCGGAACGCCTGCTCCTCGTGATCCCAGGTCTTGACGATTTCGTTGACGACCTGTGCGCGCGTGCCGATCCGGGTGCCGACGTAGTAATGCTTGCGCCAGTGCGTCTGGAGCTCGCGGACCAGCGCGCCGGGCTCCCCCCAAATGGCCATCGCCAGGAAGCAATCGCTCCAGCTGTGGCCGGTCGCAGAGAGACCGCGCGCCACCCGCTCGGGCCCGAGCACTTCGAAGCCCTCGGTCAGTAGCGCTTTTTCTTGCGGGGTCATGCTAGCCTCCTTCCTGATGCAGCTTGTTCGAAAATGCGTGCCGAAACCAAGCCTGGGCAGTGCGGGCCGCGGCTCGACCACCCGCATCGCCCCTGTCGTCGTACACCCCACGAACCCGGACGTTTTCTACGTTGCGGTTGCGAGCTAGAGGCGGTGTGGCGGAGGGCTGAAAAAGGGGTGGGGGGCTACTCCGGCTCCAGCGGCTGCAGCGCCGACCGCAACCGCGCCATCGCGGTCTCGAGCAGCCAGCGGTCCTCGTCGAACAGCACCCCATGGTCCAGAGCGCGGGTCAGCAGATCGAGCGCCGCCTGGATCTGGTCGCCGGCGGTTTCCAATTCGAGGCGCCGCGTCAGGCCGGTGCGGCGGTCGCGCTTCTTGCGGCGCTCCACCTCGACCGGTACCTGTTGGGCCCGGCGTTCGGTGCCACTGCGTCGATCGGGCTTCTCGCGGCGATTCTTGCGTTCCCGGGCCATGGACTCCCCGATTCTGCCCTCAGTTTACCTTCAGCACGGCTTCGATGAAGCTCAGCGTCTTGGTCTCGACCCACTCCGGCGTCACCGCCTCCACCCGCATCGTCCCGATGCGATCGCTGCTGGTGGTGACTGCCCGTCCCTTGGTGGCGGACGGCTTGATGTCGCGCGCCACGGCGATCCCCCGCCGCGGATCGTAGCGGAACATGAGGGTCGAGGCGAGGGCGACCCCGCCCGCGGCGCGCGGCGTGAACACCAGCCCTACACTCGGGTACGCATCGGCAGTGTCGGTCCGGTCCTCGATCGATCCCTCATGCCCCGCGCTCTTGAGCTCCGTCAGGAAGCCCTGCAACAGGGGACGCACGACGTTCTGGAGACGGTCGCCGCACGCCCGGCGGCGTCGCTCGGCTTCGTCGGGCGTGGAGCGGACTTCCGCGTGCGGCTTCGCCGCCGAGCGCTCGTCGTAGGTCTTGAGGAGGGAGCGGAGTTTCTCCACGGTCTTGCCCGTCATACCTCGTCCCGGTGGCTGGCTGCAAAAGATGATACCGTGCAGCCGCGCTCGCGCCATAGGGCGTGTGGGCCGCAACCTCTCGGCCCCGACGGACTACAAGCTCAGCGCCGAGATCTACACCTACTCGAAGACTGCTCCACTATTGCTTCACCCACGTCGAGCGCATGTCGTAGGTCACCTGGTAGACGAGGCGATTGACGAGCTGCCCGTAGGCGTTGTTGGGGTCTTTGGCGGAGAAGACCGGCTCGCCGCCGACCAGGGCCAGCCCGCCGACCTTCTCGCTCGCGACGGCGCTGGAGCGCCACAGCGTGCCGCCGGACTTGGTCGAGAGCAGTTCCACCGACAGCTCAGCCGAGACCGTGGCCTCTACCCGTGGCAAGGTGAGGCCGACCAGGCTGCCGCTCGGCTTCACGTTGGAAACCTTGAGATGGCCAAAGAACACCACCGGAACGCCGCCCTCCCCTCCGAGGGCCTGCGCCGCCCGCGGACCGAGCTCCGTCGCGTGGGTGCGGCGTAGCACCGAGTCGGCCGCGCCGAGCTCCATTACCTCGATGCCGGTTTGGGCGGCGAGCACGTACTCCGAGAAGCGTCGCGTCGCGAACTCGTGCAGCGAGCCTTTCGCGTTCTCGGCAGTGAAGGTGACGAGTCCGATCTGTCCGTACGGCGACAGATTGAGCCGCGGCGGGAGCAGCATGCGGTGTGAGCCGCCGCAAGCGATCCCGGCCAAGATGAAGAGGAGCAGGGAGCGGCGGCGATACGGGGTGCTCATCGGGGACACCTCGCGCACAGGTGGCACCCAACATAACGAATGGCGGGAGCACGCGCGCGGACCTTGGCGAGCCCACGCTTGACGCCCCCCAGGGCCCGGGCTATATGGCTCCAAGCTCTCGAGGGGGTGTGATGGTGGCCGAGGACGTCGGGGGGGAGCGCGCACGCGAGCGGGCTCTGCTGCAGGCCGAGAAGATGGAGACGATCGGCCGCCTGACGGGGGCGATCGCGCAGCAGTTCAGCGACCTTCTCGGTGCCATCCTGAAGCGGGCCGGCGCGCTCGCCCAATCCTCGCCTCCCAATGCCGACCTCGCCGACCTCAAGGACACGGCTCAGCGCGGCGCGGAGCTGGCCCACAAGCTCCTCGGGTTCAGCCGTCACAAGACGCTGGACCTGCAGCCGCTCAGCCTGACCGAGTACGTGCGGGAGATCCTCGACACGCAGCGCCGCGAGCTGCCGGGCAACATCGAGATCCAGTTCGAAGCGGACGAGGTGGGCGGCGTCGTAGAAGCCGATGCCGCGGAAGTGCGGCAGATCCTGATGAGCCTCGTCAGCAACGCACGCGACGCTATGCCGAAGGGAGGCACGCTGCACGTAGAGGTCCGGCGGGCGCGACTCGGAGAGGCGGACCGTCCGTTGCACGCGTGGGTCGAGCCCGGCTCTTACGTCAGCGTCGCGGTCAGCGACACCGGCACGGGAATGACCGCCGCGACCCTGGCCCGGGTGTTCGAGCCGTTCTTTACGACCAAGCCACAGGGGATCGGAACCGGTCTCGGCATGTCGATGGTGTACGGCCTCGTCAAGCAGCACAGGGGGTTCGTCCACCTGTACAGTGAGACGGGCCAGGGGACCACGGCCAAAGTGTATTTCCCCGCGGTCTATCGGCGGATGCCGGCCCTCGACGCCCCGGCCGAGGAGACCCTGCCTGGCGGGACCGAAACCATCCTGCTGGTGGAGGACGATCCCGCGATGCGTTCCGTGGCGCAGGGGCTGCTCGAGAAGGTCGGCTACCGGGTGCTCGCGGCGGTCGATGGCGAGCAAGGGCTCGCGACGTATCGCGCGCATCGCGGGGAGCTCCATCTCGTGCTCACCGACATCATCATGCCGAAGCTGAGCGGCTTCCAACTCTACGAAGCCATCCGACGAGACTCGGCGGCGATGAAAGTGCTGTTTACGAGCGGCTTCCCCGCGCCGAATTACCGCAAGTCCGTCGGCCTCGATGCCCACGTCGCGTTCGTGACGAAGCCCTGGACGGCGAGCGAGCTGCTCGACCGGGTGCGGTCGTTGCTCGAGTCCTCACCCAAATAGTGGTGACCGGCATCACGATGCGTGCTCACCGCGCGCCGCGGGGAACCGAATTCGTAACAACCGTGTTTCGTATTGGTTCCACCGCCTGATCGGCGGTTGACGCGCATCCTCGCGCTAGGTATGCTCGGCCCATGACGTACACGATCCACTCGCATCAGTGCAATCAGGCGCGCTCGAATGACGAGAACGAGTGCGCCGTGTGCGCACCGCCCGCTCGATCACGTGGGATGATGTAGCAGGATCGGCAGTCCGCAGCGTCGCTGCGAACGCCCCCACGGCTCGGTGTACTAGCGTGGGGGCGTCGTTGTGTGTGGGATCCGAATGAGGAGACAACCAAGATGATGGCGAAGGAATATTTGCTGGCGAGCGATTTCGACCAGACGCTGAGCTTCAACGACTCGGGGATCATCCTCTCCGAAATCGTGGGCATCCCGGGGTTTCGCGAGAAAGTCGCCGGCCTGTCGCGCACCAACCTCGTCCAGCAGGGAGGGGAGCTCGCCTACCTGCTGCGGCACGACCCGGATTACCGCGCGGTGCGGCGGGGGCATCTGATCGAGGCGGGGAAGCGCATCCGCCTGAAGCAGAACATCCCGCTCCTCGTCCGCCTGTTGCAGGAGGGGATCGAGGGCTACCGCTTCGCGTTCTACGTGATCTCGGCGGCCCCCGAGGAAGTGATTCAGTCGGCCCTGGAAGGGATCGTCCCGCCCGACCACATCTACGGGACGCGGTTCGAGTACGACCCCACGTCCGGCGAGATCCGCTCGATCGTGCGCGTCGCCGCCGGGTACGGCAAGGTGGCCGTGCTCGACGAGCTGCAGGCGGCGCTGCCGGTGGGCTCCGACCGGATCGTCTATGTGGGGGACGGCAGCTCCGACATCCACGTGATGCTGCACGTCAACCGCCGGGACGGCTTCACCATCGCCGCGTCCGACGCGAAGCTCGTCGCCCAGATCGCGCGCCGCACCATCATCGGCGACGACGCGCTCAGCGTGCTCGTACCGGTGCTCGAGGAAATCGTGGGGATGAACGCCGCGCGCATCCGCGCGTTCTTCGAGGGGCACGGCCTGGCGATCCAGGAGTGGGACCGGGTGCGCACCGACTGGCTGACCATCGGGCAGAGCGCGACGGACGGCGGCGCGGCTCCGACGCTGGCGGCGGCGGAGACCTAGACCTTGGAGGGCGGTTCCCGCAGCTGCTCCTTCACCGGCAGCTTGCGGATCCGCTTGCCGGTCGCCGCGAAGATAGCGTTGGTGACCGCCGGCATCACCGCCGAGGTTCCCGGCTCGCCGATGCCACCGGGCGCCTCGGTGCTCGGCACGAGATGGACTTCGATGTCCGGGGCCTCGTTGATGCGCAGTATCCGGTAATCGTTGAAGTTGTGCTGCTCGACGCGGCCGTCCTTGAACGTGATCTCGCCCCACAGGGCGCCCGAGATGCCGAAGATGATACCGCTCTCCATCTGCGCCTTGACCGTGTCCGGGTTCACGATGACGCCGCAGTCGACCGCGCAGACCACGCGCGAGACGCGCACTTCGCCCTGCTTCGACACCACGACCTCCGCGACCTGGGCGATGTAGCTCCCGAAGGCGTGCAGCAGTGCGATCCCGCGCCCGCTGCCCGGCGGCAGCGGCTGTCCCCACCCTGCCTGCAGCGCCGCGAGCTCGAGCACCGCCTTGGCGCGCGGCGCCTGGTCGAGCAGCGCGCGGCGGTACTGGAACGGGTCCTGTTGCGTCGCCGCGGCGAGCTCGTCGATGAAGCTCTCGACCACGAAGATGTTGTGCGTCGGCCCCACCCCGCGCCAGAACGCGGTCGCGATCCCGGGCGGCTCCTGACGCACGTATTCGACGCGGATGTTGGGCAGGGTGTACGGCGGCTCGGCCGCCCCTTCCACAGCGTCCACGTCGAGACCCTTGACCATCGCGACGAGCTGGTGCAGGCCGGCCGCCCGCATGACGCGCAGCGTCTTGGGGAACAGCTCGCTCGTCACCCGGGCCATGATGGACGAGCCGGTGACGCGATGGGTCCAGGCGACCGGCCGGCCGCGCTCGTTCAGGCCGGCGGCGATGCGATCGTAGTAGTACGGCCGGTACATGTCGTGCTGGATGTCTTCCTCGCGGGTCCAGACGACTTTCACGGGACCCGAGACCTGCATCGCGATCCGCACCGCCCGCCGCACGAAGTCCACCTCGAGCCGCCGGCCGAAGCCGCCGCCCAGGAGATGGTTGTGCACCTGGACGCGGTCGCGTGGCAGACCCGTCAGCTGCGCCGCGGCGGTACGCGTGAACGTCGGCACCTGCGTCCCCACCCAGATGTCGCAGCCGTCGGGCCGGACATGGACCGTGCAGTTGACCGGCTCCATCGTGGCGTGCGCCAGAAACGGCAGCTCGTAGATCGCTTCCACCTTCCGGGCGGCGCCCGCCATCGCCCGGGCCGCGTCGCCAACTTTGCGCGCGACCACTCCCGAACGCTGCGACGCGGCCGCGAGTTGCTGCACGATGTCGGCGCTGCCGAGCCGTGCGTTCGGCCCCTCGTCCCACCGGATGGCGAGCGCCGCGAGGCCCTGCTTCGCCGCCCACATGTGATCCGCGACCACGGCCACGGCGTCGTCGAGCCGCACCACCTGCTGCACGCCTGGGACCGCCCGGGCCTTGGCGTCGTCCACGCTCGCCAGCGTGCCGCCCACCACGGGACACGCCGCCAGCGTCGCCACTTTCATTCCGGGAAGCCGCACGTCGATCCCGAACTGCGCGGCGCCGTTGACCTTGTCGGGGCTGTCGAGGCGCTTGGCGGGCGTGCCGATGAGCCTCCAGTCCTTGGGATCCTTGAGAGGCGGGTTGCGTGGCACCGCCAAGGTCGCCGCCTGGTCGACGAGCGCGCCGTAGCCGAGCCGGCGTCCTGTGGGTGCATGGACGACTTCGCCCCGCTCGGCACGGCACGACGCCGCCGTCACCTTCCATGTCTGCGCCGCGGCGGCCACCAGCAGCGCTCGCGCGGTGGCGCCGGCGCGACGCAGCGGCTCGAAGTTGCCGCGTACCGACGTCGAGCCGCCGGTCTCCTGAACGCCGAACAGCGGCTCGGCGTACAGCGTGTCGTCGGCGGGGGCGTGCTCGAGCCGTACCTGAGCCAGATCCACCTCGAGCTCCTCGGCGAGCAGCATCGGCATCGAGGTGTAGGTCCCCTGGCCCATCTCGACCTTGTGCATGATCAGCGTCACGCGGCCGTCGCGATCGATGCGAACGAACGCGTTGGGAGCAAACCGGTCGGCGCGCCCCTGCGTCCGCCCGGGCAGGGTGAAGCCGAGCAGTAAGCCACCTCCGATGGCGGCGCCGAGACAGTGCGGGAGCCATATGATCAGCCTCCCGCCCGTTTGATCGCGGCGCGGATACGCACGTAGGTACCGCAGCGACAGATGTTCCCGGCCATCGCCGCGTCGATATCGGTGTCCGTGGGGTGCGGCCTGCTGGCGAGCAGGGCGGCGGCCGCCATGATCTGGCCCGATTGGCAGTAGCCGCATTGCACCACGTCCAGATCGAGCCACGCCTGCTGCACCTTCTTGCCGCTGGGCGTCGCGCCGATGCCCTCGATGGTCGTGATCCGCTTACCGCTGACCGCGGCAACGGGCGTTACACAGGAGCGGACCGGCCGGCCGTCCAGCTGCACGGTGCAGGCTCCGCACAGCGCCATGCCACAGCCGAACTTCGTGCCGGTGAGGCCGACGACGTCGCGCAGCACCCACAGCAGCGGCATGTCGCCGGGGACATCGACCGTGTGGGACGTGCCGTTGATGCTCAACGTGACCATCGTGGCTCCTGTGGCTCCCGGTCGCGAACCGGACGGCGCCCATACATAACTGGAGGGTTGCCGGCAGGCGTAAAGGAGGTTAGGTCCTCATCACTTTTCACCTCGGAGGCGAACATGTCAACGGATCCGACCGTCGTGCTGGTCCACGGCGCGCGCCTTGTGCGCTGCATGCTTCCCATTCTCTTCGGCCTCCCTGCGCTCGTCGCTCCGCTTGTCGGTCAGGCGAGACATGGCCACTTCTATCACGTCAACTATTATCAGGTCCGGCCCGGCCAGGAGAAGGCATACGATTCGGCGCTCGTCGCTGTCGTGACGCCAGTGTTCGACGAGTTGGTGAAGCGTAAGGCAGTCGTGTCATATTTGTTGCTCACCAAGGTTGCCGGCTCCGGGGAGAACACGCATGTCGTCATCGTGGAGGTGGCAACGCCGTCCGGGACGGGCACCTTCCAAGGGGAACTTGAGGCAGCTTCGCAGGCTGTGTTCCACAAGTCTTGGAGCGACGCCACCGTGCACTTCCCGGAGCTGCGTGGATTCATGCACGCCGAGCTGTACACGCCCGCTGGGCAACGGCCCTAACGCGGGCCCGAAAGCAACAGATCCTTCGCTTCGCGCGCGTACCGCGCGCTCACTCAGGATGACACGCCGGGTGGGCTTCATCATTTCTTTTCGCGAGCGAGTGAGCCTGTCATCCTGAGCGCCGAAGGCGCGAAGGATCTGCTTCGCAGTGGGTCGGCTTGCACCATGGTGGCTCCGCTTAGCTCCCGGTGGCGAACCGGACGGCACCCAGGTCGGCGAGTCCGGCCAACGTCGCCTCCAGGTCCTCCGAGCGCAAGCCGGCCTCACGCGCCAGCTCGGGCAGCGTCTTCCGCCCGTCGGCGAGCTCGACCACGCTCGCGACGGCCGCATCGGCCCGGGCGACCGTGACGCGGCCATGTGGGGAGCGCGCGATCAGTAGCTTCACGCGCAGCGGCGCGGCCTGCGGCACCTCGGTCCACGGCTGCAGTAGCTTGGGGAGCACGGTGGGCAGGTCGTAGGCCAGGTCCAGCAGCACCGTTCCTTCCACGAGCTCGGGAGGCGCCCCCTTCCCCCTTCCCCCTTCCCCCTTTCCCGCGTCTCGCCACACCCGGGGTCCCGCCTCCGCCACCATCATCGCTTGCTCGTACTCGAGCAGGTCGTTGAGATAGGGGATCGGCTGCGCGCCGTCGGCAGGCCGCACGTGGTTGACGGCGAGGGCGGCGACGGCGCGCGCCGTCGCGCGACTCCCTAGCACCGCGGTGGAGAGCAGCGCATCGAAACCGGCACTGTGCAACACGGCCTCGGGGCGCCGGCCCGTGACCCGCGCCAGGGCACGTGAGTACTTGAAAAAGTGGACGAGCCGCTCGTGATAGAAGTGTCGTGCGAGAAACCGCGCGAACCGCTCGAGCCGCGCCGGATCGGCGAGCGCGAGCCCGCGCCATTCAGGGGACGCCCGATAGGGCGCGTCCGCGAGCGCCCGGATCACGGTGTCCTGCACCGCCCGATCGCTCACAAGGCCCCGCGGATCCGCTCGACGCTCGAGAGCAGCACCTCGGGCGTGAGTGACGGCGAGAACGCATCGAACGTCACCGCCTGCGCGCGGGGGCACCGGCTCACCGCGAGCCCCATGAAGTCGAGCATCTCGTCCGAGGGTGCGGCGGGCGCGATCCACGGCCCCTGGAGATCGTCGTCCTCTGCCACACCCGCCACGTGCAGCTCGACCACGCGATCCAGGGGGAACTCTGCCAGCCACGCCGCGGGCTGCATGGCGCGGTAATGCGCTTCGAGCCAGACGTGCGGCAGATCGAGCAGGAAGCCGGCCCCAGTCGTCTCGAAGAAGCGACGCAGCCACACCGGCTCCGAGAGCTGGCTTGCTTTGACGTCGAAGAACCCGGGGATGTTCTCCATCACGAGGGGCTGGTCGAGCCGCGCCTGCAGCGCGTTGGCATTGGTGACGAAGCGCCGCAGGAACTCCTCGGTATAGAGCGGCGGGAACACGTAGTTGATGTTGTAGCGGCCGTCCTCGGTGTGGAGGCACTGGAAATGCTCGGCGACCCAGGGCGTGCGGTACAGCTCGGCGAGCGAACGGGCGCGGGCGATGGAGCGCTCGTCCAGCGGCTCCGACAGCTGGCCCAGGTAGTCGTGCAGCAGCAGGGTGTAGCGCTGCTTGATCGCGGGCCAATGGGGGTCGTGCGCCGCCGGTGGATCCGCCATCGCGAGATGGTCGATGCCGGTCGCGCGAGCGAGCTCGGCACCGAGGTGAGGATTGTAGAAGGCTCCAACCGAGATGTCAGACATCAGACGTCAGACGTCAGCCAGTCCCTGTTCGACGAGCTGATCGACGAACACCTTGACCTGGGCCGCGATCATCGGCTGGTCGCCGCGGTCGGTCCACGCGGCGGCGATCGCCTCGTAGCGGGTGGTTCCGTCGAGCCGCGCGGCGATGAAACGCTCTCGCTCGCCCCAGGTGCGGGCGGCGTCGCCGAGCTGCGGCGTGGCGCGCGCGGGGCGGAAGGCGTCGGCGACGATGGCGTCGATCGCACAGCAGGTGTCGGGGATCAGGGGTCGGGGGTCGGGGACGAAGGCCTCGTTCACCTGCGCGCGGCTCCTGGCTCCGACCAGGATCATGCTCACGCCCGGCTGTGAGCGCAGCCAGCCCAATGCCAGTGCGATGAGCGATATGCCTTCGCGCTGCGCAATGGGTCGCAGCCGCTCGATCACGTCACGTCGTCGCTCGAATTCCTTACCCTTGAACCAGTAGATCTGGCGGCGGTGGTCGCCGTCGGCAAACTGTGGCGGCGCCGCGTACTTGCCCGTGAGCAAGCCGGCCGCGAGCGGTCGGTAGGCGAGAAAGGCGAGGCCTCGCTCGCGGCACAGCGGCAGCGTGCGCTCCGCGACGTCGCGGTCGAACAGGTTGTAGGCGGCCTGATAGGTCGCGAGGGGTGCGATCGCGAGCGCTCGCTCGAGCTGCAGGTGTGTGGCGTTGCACAGACCCACGGCGAGCGCTTTCCCGGCGAGCTGCAGGGCGTGGAGTTTTTCGAGCTGCCATTCCCAGCGCTCGAGAGTCTCGTGCAGCTGGACCAGGTCGACGTAGTCGGTCTCCAGGCGGCGCAGCGAGTCTTCGAGCGAGGCGCGCGGATCGTCCCGCGGTCCGACCTTCGTGGCGATCGCGACGCGCTCCCGCTCGCCCTTGAGCACGCGGCCCAGCAGGCGCTCGGACTCGCCCGCGCCGTACGTCGGTGCGGTATCGAAGAACGTGACGCCACGCTCGACTGCATGGCGGATCGCGGCGGCACGCTCGCTTTCCTGTTCCGCCGCGCCCCAGCCGCTGCCGCCGACCGCCCACGCCCCGAACCCCAGGCGCGCCGCGACATCCAGGAAACGTGAAAGGGGCCCGACATCGGTCCGGGCCCCTTCGCACATCCAGCCGATCTCCCTTAGGAGTGGCAGGTGGGCTCCAGCTCGCTCGTCTCGACGATCTCGGGACGATGACAGCTGGGCACCAGTTCTGCGGTCTCGACGATCTGCATGGGGTTCCTCCCTGCTTGGGAAAACAGAACGACGGCAGGTTCGACTACCATAACGGGTTGCCGTCACACCCGTCAACCGATAACTCTGAGCTATGATCGCGATCCATTCCCTGGTGACCGAGAACGATCTCGCCGACGAATTCGTCGCGGCCTTTCACGCCCGCCGGTTCGCCGAGAAGTTCTTCTATTGGTTTCCGCTCTCGGTGCGCGCCTGGCTCGCCCTCTGCTCGGACGGCGCGTACCGTAACTACGTCCGCTCCCGCTCCCTCATCGCCCAGTCCGCCGACCGGCTGGCCGACTTCGTCCAGCCCGGCTCCCTCGAGGTCTTGAGCCTGGGCTCGGGACAGGGGGACAAAGACCTACTGATCATGAACGCTCTGAGCCGCCACGGGGTTCGCGTCTCCTACGTTCCCGTCGATACGAGCCTGGCCCTGCTCGAGTTAGCGTGCCAGGGGGCGATGGGGGCGGGACTTCCGGCCCAGGGGATCAAGGCCGATTTCACGCGCCCTGATCACCTCGCGGCCCTCGCCCCGGACCCCGAAGCGCCGCCGCGCCTCGTCCTGCTGCTCCGCACGACTCGCTCATCGTGGACGGCGAGATCTACGCCGCCCAGCACACCGTAGCCGGCTACGACAACCCGCTCAACCGCCGCTTCGCCTGGGCGCCGCTCGTCGCCGTGGGCATCACCGAGCAGGACGGTGAGATCGTGTTCGAAGACCGCGTGGACGCCCGGCTCCCTGGCCTGCACCCGCTCGCCAAGCACTTCCGCGCGACCCGCGAGGTACGAGCCGGGCTGGGCGGTGAGACCCTCGCTCTCCCAGCCGGAGCGCAGCTCGACCTGAATCACTCCTATAAGTACGACGCCGACACGTTCCTTCGGATCCTGAACGACGCCGGCCTCGCGGTCCGCTGGCGCGGCACGAGCGACGATGCCCGCTTCTTGATGGTCCTCGCGGCCCCGGCGTGACCGCGGCCGTCGAGGTGCGGGGGCTCGCGTACGCGCTGCCCGGCGACGGCCGCACTCTGGTGCAGAACGTATCCTTCACCGTGGGCCTTGGCGAGACCCTCGTTTTGCTGGGGCGCAGCGGGTCCGGGAAGACCACGACCCTGAAGCTCATCAACCGACTGCTCGAGCCGACCGCAGGGGACGTGCTGGTGGCGGGCGAGCACACGGCCGCTCTCGAAGCCACGCGGCTGCGGCGGCGCATCGGCTACGTGATTCAGGAGGTCGGCCTGTTTCCTCACTTCACCGTGGCGCAGAACGTCGGCCTGGTGCCGCTCCTCGAGCGCTGGCCGGCCGACCGGATCGCCGCCCGGGTACGGGAGCTGCTCGCGCTGGTGGGCCTCGATCCGTCTGCGTTCCTGGCCCGCTACCCGCACCAGCTGTCGGGCGGCCAGCGCCAGCGCGTCGGCGTGGCCCGCGCGCTCGCCGCCGATCCGCCGCTGCTGTTGCTCGACGAGCCGTTCGGCGCGCTCGATCCCATCACGCGCGTCGAGCTGCAGCGCGAGTTTCGCGGCCTCGAGCAGCGGCTGGGGAAGGGGATGGTGTTCGTGACACACGACGTGCGTGAGGGGTTGTTGCTCGGCACGCGGATCGGGTTGATGCAACAAGGCCGGCTCGTGTTCCTGGGGACGCCGGACGAGTTCCGGGGGTCGACCGAACCGGAGGCCGTGGCGTTCATGAGCGCGGCTGACCCCGGGCCGGCGACCGAGGGCCCGCCCGGCCCGAGGAAGTCCTTTTAGGGCGGCCCGGGGTTAGCCCAGGAACGATGAGCCTCCTGTCCTTCTACGCCCGCAACTCGGCCGAGCTGCTCAGTCTGACCTGGGAACACGTGTATCTGGTCGCGATCTCGACGGGTGCGGCGATCGTCATCGGCGTCCCGCTCGGCATCGCGCTCACGCGCCGCCCGGCTTGGCGCGCGCCCGTGCTCGGTCTCGCCAACGTGTTCCAGACGATTCCCAGTCTCGCGTTGTTCGGATTCCTGATCCCCGTGTTCGGGATCGGCGCCTGGACCGCGATCACGGCGCTCATCGTCTACGCGCTGCTGCCGATCATCCGGAACACGTACACGGGCATTGCCGGTGTTGACCCGGCGGTGCGCGAGGCGGGCCGGGGCATGGGCATGACGGACGGCGAGCTGCTGCGGCTGGTGGAGCTGCCGCTCGCCGCCGGGGTGATCCTCGCCGGCATCCGGGTCGCGACGGTGGTGAGCGTGGGCGTGGCGACCATCGGAGCGGCGATCGGGGCGGGCGGGCTCGGCGTCTACATCTTCCGCGGCGTGGCGACGGTGGACGACACGCTGATCATGGCCGGCGCGTTGCCCGCCGCGCTGCTCGCCCTGGCGGCGGACGCGGTGCTGGGAATCGCGGAGCGGAGGCTCGCGTGGCAGCGATAGCCGGCCGGGTGCTCCTCGCCCTGGCGTCGCTGCTCGGCGCCTGTGCCCGGCACGACCGCATCGTCGTCGGCGCGAAAAACTTCACGGAATCCGATCTCCTGGCCGAGATCGTGGCGCAGCAGATCGAGCGCCGGGTGCACGTCCCCGTGGAGCGGCGGCTCCACCTGGGCGGCACGTTCGTGTGCCATCAGGCGATCCTGGCGGGGCAGATCGACCTGTACGTCGAGTACTCGGGTACGGCGTTCACCGCGGTGCTCAAGCACGCGCCGGTCGGCGACCGCGACAGCGTGTATCACCAGGTCGCGAGCGAGTACAGCCGGAAGTTCGACCTGCGCTGGCTCGCGCCGTTCGGATTCGACAACACGTTCGCGATCCTGGTGCGCGCCGCCGACGCCGGGCGCTACGGCCTGAAGGCCATCTCGGACCTGAGCCGGGTGGCGCCGCGCTGGCATGCCGGTTTCGGCTACGAGTTTCTCGAGCGCGCCGACGGCTTTGCGGGGCTGTCCCGGGTCTACGGCCTGCGCTTCGCCGCGCCGCCGACGGCGATGGACCTGGGCCTTACCTATCGCGCCCTGGCGCAGGGCAAGGTGGACCTGATCGCCGGCAATTCCACCGATGGGCAGATCGCGGCGCTGCACCTGGTCGCGCTGGAGGACGACCGGCACTACTTCCCGCCCTACGAGGCGGCGCCGGTGGTGCGGGCCCGGACGCTCGAGCGGTACGGGTCGCTCGGCGCCGCGCTGGAGGAGCTGGGCGGCAAGATCACGGACGCCGAGATGCGCCGGCTCAACGCCGCCGCGGACGTGGAGCACCGCGACATCCGAACGATCGCGCACGAGTGGCTCGAGGCGCATGTGCCGTGAGCGCGCGCATCATTCGCACGTATCTCCTGATCACCGGTCTCTTCAACCTCGCGATGTCCCTCATCTGGGGCATCGACACGTTGTTCAAGCTGCATGCCGGTCTCGACATCTTCCAGGTGATGATGACCAATGCCGCGTTCACGCTCGGGAATGTCCTGTTCGAGATCCCCACGGGCGTGGTGGCGGACACGGTCGGCCGGCGCGTGTCGCTGCTCTTGTGTCTCGCCACCCTGTTCGGCACGACGCTCCTGTACGTGGCGATCGCGCGATTGGGCTGGGGGTTCTGGCCGTTCGCGTGGGTGTCGGTGCTCTTGGGGCTCGGCTACACGTTCTACACGGGGGCGGTCGACGCCTGGCTGGTGGACGCGCTCAAGGCGACGGGCTACACCCAGCCTCTCGAGCCGGTGTTCGCCCGCGGTCAAATGGCGTTCGGGGCGGCGATGCTGGCCGGTACGCTCGGCGGAGGGCTACTGGGACAGGTGAATCTGGCCCTGCCGTACTTGGTGCGCGCCGCCATCGTCGTACCGTTGTTCGCGCTCGCCTGGCGCGCGATGCCGGAGCCCGGGTTCACCCGGCGCGCCCTTTCCCTGGACCGCGTGCCCGCCGAGATGCGCCGCGTGTTCGTGGAAGGGATGCGCTACGGCTTGCACCATCCCGTCGTACGGCCCGTGATGCTGGGCTCGCTCGTGTCGGTGAGCTTCATGATCTTCGGGTTCTACAGCTGGCAGCGGTATTTCCTGGATCTGCTCGGCCACGAGGCGGTGTGGGTGGCGGGCGTGATCGCCGCCCTCACCTCGCTGACGTTGATCGCCGGCAATGCCCTCGTGACACCCCTCGCCCGCTGGCTGCGCACGCGCACCGCGATGCTGATCGTGTCGGTCGTCGTGCAGGCGATGGCCATCGTGCTGTGCGGGCTGCTGCGCAATTTCTACGTCGTGGTGGCCCTGTATCTGGTGTACGGGATCGCGCTCGGCGTCATGCTGCCGGTGAAGCAGGGCTACCTGAATGCCCACATCCCCTCGGCCCAGCGGGCCACCATCATCTCGCTCGATTCGTGTTTCGCCAATGTGGGTGGTGTGGCGGGTCAGACGGGCTGGGGCTGGCTGGCGCGCGGGCGCGGCATCGCAGACGCGTGGGTGGCCGCGGGAGCGACGCTCATCCTGGGGGTGCCGCTGTATTGGGTGGCGCGACGCAAGGACCGGGTGCTGGACCGGTTCTAGGCCGTGGCGAACTTCGGCAGCTCCGCCCGGTGCCGCTTCAGGAACGCCTCGTAGATGTGACTGTCGGTGTAGTCCCGGATCTCGCTGATCCGGTCGCCGCGGAACCGGATCACACAGCAGGTGCGCTGGTCCATGATGTCGTGGGGCGCGCTCTTGAGCCAGGATCGCTCGCGGATCTCCACGATCACCCGGTCGTCCGCGTCGTACCAGTCGCGCCACAGGTCCTCGGAGGTCCAGTCGGCGGCGCCCAGCCCCGGCTCGCGGTTCCACAGGGCGTCGAGCACCCGCTCCCGGCCCTGCCATTCGCCGCCCAGCGGCGCCGCGCCGGCCACCCAGTACACGATGTCGTCGTGAAACAGCTTGCCCACCGCGGCGCGATCGCCGGCGAACAGCGCCTTCTCGTACGCCCGCGCGATCTCCAGGCGGCGGCTCATACGATCGCCTCCTCCGGATTCACCAGCGGGTTGGCTTTGCGCCCGGCGCGCTCCATCGGCTTGTCCATCACGGCGCGGTTCTGATCCAGCACCTTCCAGAAGTCCACGGCCCGGCTCAGCAGCTCGCGCGCCGCCTCGCGCAGCGCGTCGCTCGCCCGCACCTGGCGCACGTTGTTCTGCATGTCCTCGGCGTCCCAGCCGCGTGAGTGCGCGATGAACGGAAACTGGGGAAACACGAAGCCGAGCTCGGACCAGAACGTGAGCATGTTGCCCGCCACCGCCTGAATGTTGTCCTGCCCGCCTGTGATGATGAGCGCGGCCACCTTGTTCTTGATGAGCAGGGTGTTGTGGATGGTGATCTGGTTCTGCACGCAGTTCAATCGCTCGGCCATCTTGTAGTAGAGCGACGAGGCGTTGCCCCAGCGGATCGGTGTGGAGATGATCACGACGTCCGCCCAGTGCACCAGGCCCTCGTATACGGCCGTCAGCTGGTCTGCGGGATCGCGCTCGGTGATGGCGCAGGGCCAGGTGCAGGCGTGTGAGGCCTTGGAGTAGTTCCCCTCGCAGTGCTGGAACTTGAGCTCACGCAGCCGGATCAGCTGGGTATCGGCTGCGAGCTCGCGCGCCATCTCCATCGCATGATCGAGCAGCGCATCCGACGTGGAGAAGCGGGGGTTGCCCTCGTCCATCGCGGTGGTGGAGATGCCGAGCACCCGGGGCGGCGCCCCGGCGGGTTTGGGGTGCGCGTCGAGCAGGTGGGACGGCTTGTGCTTCACGAGCTTGCGCGGCATCACGGGCGGGGTCTGGACGTACACCCCGTCCACGCGCTCCTCGACCGCGAACGACGGGACCTGCTCCTCGTCGTAGCCGGCGGGCCCTTTGCCGGTCACCACGCTGTACTCCCACCCGTGCCACGGGCACATCACGAACTCTCCGTGCACCCGGCCCTCGCACAGCGGTCCCCCCCGGTGATTACAGATGTTGGAGATAGCGGTGAAACGGCCTTCGTGCAGAAACACGGCGATCTGATGCCGCTCGAGCTTGAGGGAGAAGGGGACGCGCGCGAGCAGCTCGTCGCGCGTTCCGAGGCGGTGCCAGGTAGACATGGGCGCTCCCGGGAGGCATGGAGATCTCGAACATACCGCCCCAGTTACGCCGCGGAACCCTCGGTTGGGTTGGTCAACGCCTGGTGTGCCTTGTGGAGCTTGAACGCACGGCGCTGGTTGCTGGCGTGCAGGAAAATGGCGTAGGCCCCCAATGCCCGGACGTCCAGCTGGTAGCGAGTGATGGTGCCGTACGGCCGCCAGCCGGTCCGTTCCGCCCAGCCCCGCGCCGCGGCGTTGGCCTCGTGAATATGGGTGACGAGCTCGCGCAGTCCCACGCGCCGCGCTTCGTGGTACAGCGCGTATTCGAATTGCGTAGCGACCCCTCTCCTGCGCGCCGTCGAGAACGCGTACAGGTTCTCGACCTGGCCGACGTTGGCGACCAACGGGGGATACATCCCCGCCCACTCGTCCAGGGTGCGAAGCCGTGGCCGGTCCGTGTCGGTGAGGAGCCACTGGATGCACAGCGGTTGCTCCTGGTCCATCCAGACGTACGCCCGTCTGAGCCCGCGATCCCAGAACCTGAACCCCGACCTGAGCTGGTTTTCACTGTGGTCGGGGTGGTCGTGCAACGCGCGGATGATGGCGTCGGTCACGGGCGTCAGGTGGACGCCGGGCGAAATGGGCAGGTCGTCGGACAGGTCGATGCGGTAGCGAATCCACCGCTGTGTGAGCACGCGCTCCGAGAAGGCCGCACCGATGACTCCGAGACACGTGGTGACGCCGGCGAAAAAGAACGGCGTTGCTTCCCAACAATAGGGCCCGAGGCCCAGCCACTCACCTAGATCGGCAATCATGCTTCCCCCCTTCGCTGACGGTCCAGCGCCCCGTTTGTCGGGGCAAAATGTAGGCGAGCTGGACGGCGCCCAGGGGTAACTCGTTGCCCGCTGGCGACATGATGCCTCGTGCCGGAACGGTTGGGGGAGCCGGTGGGTGTTGCGTGGGGGCCGCAAAGCGACACGGCTGCGCGACTCCCGCAAAACGCGAAGCCCGGCAGCGTTGCAGCACTGCCGGGCTTCATGCGCCCTGGCGAAGGCGACGTCGGGAGTTAGGCGGAGACCGTCGGCTCGAGTGCGCGCGGCGATGCCGGGCCGGCGGCGGGCAGCTGCCCGGCCTTCCGCATCCAACCCTCCCGCTGGTTGTACTCGACCCAAAACATCACGCCGTCGTTCCCGCAAACTTCGCACGTCCCGTGGATCATGTACACGCCGGAGTCGAGGGAGAACCCGGCCACCTTAGTCGGCCAGAGTCTGTGCGACCGCTTGTCTCCGCAACTGCGGCACGACACGTTGACCGTTTCTGGCCAATCGCTCTTCCACCAAGCCAGCGTGTGAGGATCGAACCGCTCGTACAGCTCGTAGCTCTCCAAGAACTGCTTGACGTCCGTCGTCACAGGGCACCTCCGCGCCAGTTGAACGTGCGTGTCGCGGCGAAGCTACGGGTTGGCGTTTCGCCCGTCAAGATTCTAGTGTGTCACCGCCGCGACATAGCGCGGTCGCCACGAACCGTTCAATTCTGAGACACTGAGTAGTCGAGCGGCAGCCGGACCCACACACGGACCGCGTGGCCCTGCAGCCGCGCCGGGCGGAACAGGGCGGTCGCGGCCCAGCGCCTGATCGTGGGCCCGAAGCCGGGGTGGGGGGTCTGGACGATCTTTATCGAGTTGGGCTCGAGTCGCCCGGTGGTGTCGACGATCGCCTGAACGACCACCCGGCCGCGGATCCCCGCCCCGCGCAGCAGCTCGGGGTAGGGCGGAGGACCGGAGAGCAGCGCGGGCCGCTGCTCGACGACGGCCTCCAAGTAGACCGGGTTGTCGTTGGGCGCGACCCCGTTGGCGCGGCCGCCCTCGACTCCCGCGCCCGAGTAGTCCTTCGGGTCGAATCGCTGCTGCAGGTCCACCGGGGGGATGTCGGTGGGAATCTCCGGCGGCACCACGACGGTTTGAAACCCCTTGACCGGCGCGTCCAGCTGCGCGGGTTGCGGCTCGGGCCTGGGCTGTTGCTGCGGCGTGAGCAGCACCATCGTGGTGTCCATCTTGACCGTCTGGGCGATCCCCTTTACCTGCAGCGTGGCGAACACGGCGCCGGCGATTACCCCGGCGTGAATCGTGAACGACACCACCGCGGTGCCCAGGATGCGCTGCTTGTCGGTTTTGCGGGCAGACTCGATCAGTGTGAGACCCATGACCGTCCTCCGGTGCTCGAGTGGCGGACGGCATGGCGCGAGAGCGGACGTATGCTGGTAAGACGTTGCAATCCCGCGGAAGGTTGCGGCGGGATTGTCAGGGACTCGTAAGCGCGTCGAACTCCACGTTCGAGGGATACCGCGCGGTGCGGTAAATCCGATGCACCCGGGCCTGGTAGTCCTCCGCGCGCGCCCGGAAGATGTCGGGCACGAAGGTCTGCGGATTCCGGTCGTACAGCGGGAACCAGCTGCTCTGCACCTGAACCATGACGCGGTGGCCTTTTTGGAACGTGTACGCCTGCTGGTGCAGGTCCACTGTGAACGGTTGGATCGTGTTCGGCGGGATCGCCTCCGGACGCTCCCAGCTCTTGCGGTACCGCCCGCGCATGATGTCTCCCGTCACCATCAGCTCGTAACCCTGCATCTCCGGCCGGCCCGGTACGGTATCGGGATAGACGTCGATGAGCTTGACGACCCAGTCGGCATCGCTGCCCGTGGTCGCGGCGTAGAGGTGCGCGACGACGGCGCCCGTGACGGTCAGGTCGGCGGCGAGCGGCGGGGTCTGCCAGGTGAGCACGTCCGGCCGCCCGTCCACGAAGCGCTGATCTTCGGTCTCCCAGCGCCGCCAGCGCGAGGTCCGCGAATACGTGAGCTCGACCGGTCGTGGGCGGTACGGCACGGGATGCGCCGGGTCGGAGGTGAACTGGTCGCTCGCGTCGGCGGCCGGCGGCGGGTCGAATGACAGCGCGCCGTCGGCGCGGCAGTACAGCCGCCGGCGCACCGCAGTCGCGGGGGGCCACCGGTCGAACGTGCGCCAGGTGTCGGTGCCGGCGTCGAACAGCCACGCTGCGGGGAACCGCCCGTCTCCCTCGCCCTTGAGCCAGTAGGCGAACCAGCGGGACTGCAGCTCCCGGTACTCGACGCCGGTCGGCCGGCCGAAGCGGACGTTGCCCAGCGCCACGCCGGAATCCCCGGACCACTGCCCGTGGTACCACGGACCCATCACCAGGTGCACGAGCCGCGCCGTGTCGGTGCGCTCGAGCGCGGCGTAATGGGCGAGCGGACCGTACTCGTCCTCCTGGTCCCACCATCCTCCCACCACGAGCGTCGGTACCGTCGCATGCCCCATGTAGCGCGGCAGCGCGCGGGCCTGCCACACCGAGTCGTACGCCGGATGCTCGGCGAACCGGTGCCAGCTCGGCCACCGGTCGGCGCGCACGATGCGGGCGAGTGCGCCCAGCGTCGGGAACGAGCGATACCACTCGTACAGGTCGTAGCGGGACGGGGACGGATCCTCGCTCTGGTCGGAGGAGGACTCCATGCTCCAGGTGTACTCGGTGCCGTAGCTCAGCCGGAACGCCCCCTGGTGAAAGAAGTCGTCGCCCATCCAGGTGTCGCCCATCGGCGCCTGGGGTGAGATCGCCTTGAGCGCGGGGTGTGGGCCCATCCCTGTGACCGCCGTGAGCCACCCCGGGTACGAGACGCCGAAGGTGCCGACCTTTCCGTTGTTGTTCGGCACGTGCTGCACGAGCCAGTCGATCGTGTCGTAGGCGTCGGTGCTCTCGTCGATCCCCTGAGATCCCGCGCGCGGCGGCCGATTCATGTCGAACCGGCCCTCGGAGCCGAAGCGACCGCGGATGTCGCCGAAGACGATGATGTAGCCGTCCAGCCCGAGCGTCTTGGCGCGGCGCGCGAAGCCGATCGCGCCGTCGGCGTTGTAGGGCGTGCGTTGCAGAAGTATCGGGAGCGGCGTGGCGGCGCGCGGCGCGAGGATCACGACGCGCAGCTTCACGCCGTCGCGCATCGGGATCATCGCCTCGCTCTTGACGTACGCCGTGTCGGCGGCCTGCTGCGCGACGGCGGGCGGGGGCAGAGCGGCAGCGAGCGCGCAGACGATCAGGGTGAGGGGACGATGCATCAGGCCTCCGGTGTTATGGTCAGACACGCCCCATTTCAGGGCGCACGGTCCCCGATCCGCACCCGAATGGGGCCCGCAGACGCCGAGCCGGCGTCTTGATTCTATCGCCTAACCGCTTCCCACGGAATAGGATAGAAGCACTGCTCATCGCAGGTACGCCCTGTGCTATTCCCTGGTCTCCGGCGGAGGCTGCGCGCCCGCAGGCTCTCCCAGGGGGAAATGGTCCGCATGGCTGCACCGGCTCGACTCGCCACCACACCATCGTACGCTGCCCGGCTGGCGGAGCTCGCGCGCCTCCAGGTGTCCGAGGGCGAAGCCGAGCTGCTGTGGCGTGAAGTGGCGCGTCACCGGCGCGAGCTGCTGCGCCGGCTCGGTCGCGACGCCGGCGAGCGCGTCGCCCTGCTCGACTACCTCCTCAACATTCACCCGCAGCACGTCGACGCGACGATCATCGAGACCACGGCCCTCGACGCGATCGAGCGCCGTGCCATCTCCGACGCCCTGACCGGGCTGTACGATCGCGGCTATTTCGAGCACGCGCTGAAACGGGAATTGCAGCGCTGCCAGCGCAATGGCAACCCGGTGTCGTTGCTGTTGCTCGATCTGGACGAGTTCAAGGAGATCAACGACGAGTACGGACACCGCGTCGGTGACAAGGTGCTGCTGGCGTTCGGCGAGCTGATCCGCCAGCACCTGCGCGGTGCGGACGTGCCGTGCCGGCTGGGCGGCGATGAATTCGCCATCATCCTCTCGGACACCGCACAACGCGAGGCGGGCACCGTGGCCGAACGGTTTCGCGCCGACGTCGAATCGTGGTTCGAGACCCATCCGGTCTGCGGGCAGTTCCTCGAGGTGACCGTGAGCGGCGGAATCGCCACGGCGCCGGCCGACGCCACCAGCCACGAGCAGCTGTACGCCCTGGCGGACGGCGCGCTGTACGAAGCGAAGCGGCGCGGGTCGAACCGGATCGAGACCACGAGCGGCTCCCCCCATCCCGGGACGCCCGCCGCGGCCTGAGCGGGCTACCAGATCTGCGCCCGCAGGCTGTCGGGGCGCACCATCGGATCCCCCTTCTCGCAGTGGAATGCCCGAGCGAACTCGGGCAGGTTCGACAAGGGTCCCATGACCCGCCACCGGGCGGGCGCGTGGGGATCGACGGTCACCTGGTTGCGCAGGTACTGGTCGGTCGCTTGCGACCGCCAGATCTGCGCCCAGGCGAGGAAGAAGCGTTGCTCCGGCGAAAGCCCATCGATGTCGGGCGGTCGCGGCCGGCCCGCGAGCGCCCGCTGCAACGCGGCGTACGCGATCTTGAGGCCGCCCAGGTCCGCGATGTCCTCGCCCAGCGTGAGTCGCCCGTTCACGTGGGTGGCGCTGTCCACCACCGCATAGGAATCGAACTGTTGCGCGACGAGCCCGGCGCGGGTCTTGAAGCGCTCCGCGTCGCCGGCCGTCCACCAGTCCCGCAGGTTGCCTGCCGCGTCGAACTGGCGGCCCTGGTCGTCGAACCCGTGCGTCATCTCGTGGCCGATGACGGCGCCCATGCCGCCGTAGTTCACCGCGTCGTCCGCCGCCGGATCGAAGAACGGCGCCTGGAGAATCCCCGCCGGGAAGGTGATGTCGTTGAACGACGGGTTGTAAGAGGCGTTGACCGTCGGCGCCGTCATGCGCCACTCGGCGCGGTCGAGCGGCTTGTCGATGCGGCTCAGCGTGCGCGCGGTGTTGAACGTCTCGGCGCGCACCACGTTGCCGACCAGGTCGGTGCGGTCGATGAGCAGCTTCGAGTAATCGCGCCACTTGTCGGGGTAGCCGATCTTCCTGCCGAAAGCGCGCAGCTTTTCGAGCGCGCGCGCCCGGGTCGTGTCGCTCATCCACTCGAGCGTGCGCAGCCGGTCGTCCAGGGCGGCGATCAAGTTGTCCACCATGGCGAGGGCGCGGCGCCGGGCGGCCGGGGTGAACGTCTGCTTCACGTAGGCCGCGCCGAGGGCGTCGCCCATCATCGTGTTGGCGGCCTGAATGCAGCGCTTCCAGCGGGGCTGCTGCTGCTTGACGCCGGTGAGGGCGCGCTGGAACTGGAAATTTGCGTCCACGAACCGCGCGGACAGCCAGGGCGAGAGGTGGCGGGCGGCGTGCCAGCGCAGGTAGGCGCGCCAGTCGTCGAGTGGTACCGTGGTGAGGAGACTGTCCACGGCGCTGAAGAACCGCGGCTGGCCGATGTTGATCGCCTGCGTGGCCGGCGCGCCGGCGTCCTTCAGGAACGCGGCCCACGCGAAGTGGGGCGTGAGCGAGTCGGCGGCGGCGAGGGTCAGCTTGTGGTAGTTGGCGTTCGGGTCGCGCCGCTCGACGCGCGTGAGCGAGGCGCGCGCCAGAGCCGTCTCGAGCGTCAAGATACGCTGCGCCGCCTCGTCGGCTGCGGCGGGCGCGTCGCCCAGGAGCCCGAGGGTGCGTGACACGTACTCCAGGTAGGCGGCGCGCAGGGCGCGGGCGGTGGAGTCGTCGCGCACGTAATAATCGCGGTCCGGGAGGCCCAGGCCGCCCTGCGCCGCCGCGGCGATGACCATGGTGCTGTTCTTGAAGTCGGGCACGGCGCCGAAGTTGAACAGCGGGTCCCAGCTGTGGTGGTGTCCTTCGGCCAACCTCCGGGCCAGGTCGGCGGGGGACGCGATCGCGGCGATGCGGTCGAGCCAGTTCTTGAGGGGCTCCGCGCCGGCTCGTTCGACCGCGGCCGAATCCATGCACGCGGCGTAGAACGCGCCGAGCTTCTGGTCGGCGGTCTTGGGGTCGGCCGGTGCGGCGGCGGCGAGTCGCTCGACGATGCCGCGTAGCGTCTCGTTGTTGCGCTCCACCAGCTCGGTGAAGCTGCCGTAGCTCGCGTACTCGGGCGGCAGCGTAGTGCGCGCCAGCCAGCCGCCGTTCGCGTAGCGGTAAAAGTCCTGGCAGGGCGCGCAGGTCGTGTCGCGGTTCGCGGGGTCGAGGCCGTGGTGGACGCCCTGGGACGGAAGCGAGGCGGGCGCGACCAACGCGAGCGCGGCGGCGAGCAGACGAGGAGTCGCAGTCAACGAGGAACCTCCGTGGGGAGTCTTGTAGGCTACGCGCGCAATCCGGATCTCGTTTATCGCCGCCACAGCGCGAGCGTCCCGTGCTCGGCTGGGCCGCCGCCGCACGAGCCACTCACGACCACGTCTCCCTCGAGCAGCCGGCCGCCGTTCCATTGCTCGCCGGTCGCCGTAATCGTCCCGGCGCACTGCTTTGCCGGGTAGTCGAAGAGCGCGCCGATCGTCACGCCCCGCCCCGTGCGTCGCACCGTGACGGGCCCGGTGATCCGGAGCGAATCGATCCGGCCGACGACTCCCGTGAGCGAGTCGGCCGCCGCTTCGATCGTCAGCTCCAGGCCGATCGCCGCGCCGCCGACGCGGATCTCACCCGCGTACGCCCCCTCGACCGGAGCCGCGGCCGTGTCGGGGACGGGCCCGCCCGGCAGGGTGAACGCGACCACGTAATCGCCCATGGTGGTGTGCAGGCGGTCGTGGCCCCCGGCGCTCTGGACCACGTACTGGCGGCCACCTGAGAGGTATGTGACCGGCAATGCCTGCGCGCCGGCGGGGAGAGGCGCGCTCCACAGCTCCCGTCCGGACGCTTCGTCGAACGCCCGGAGGTGCTGATCGAATGTTCCGGCGATGAAGACGAGCCCACCCGCGGTGATCATCGCACCGCCCAGATTGATGGAGCCCGCCCCCACGCCTGGCACGGCGCCCAGCGGAACTTCCCACTTCAGGCGCGCGGCGGCGAGGTCGAGCGCCGCGAGCGTCCCCCACGGTGGTGGATTGCACGGCACGCCGGCGGAGTCGGCCAGCAAGTCGCGCATCATTCCGTAGGGCGTGCCGCGTTGGGCGCTGATCTCGCTGTTGGGATGCGCGTGGCGCGCCGCCCTGACGCTGTCGCGGGGGATGAGGGTGACGACCATCGCGAGCCGGTTGGTCGGCGCGATCAGCACGCCGCGCCGCTCATCCACGGCGACGCCGGACCAGTTCATGCCGCCGATGTCGCCGGGGAAGAGGATGGTGCCGCGCAGCGACGGCGGGGTGAACACCCCATCGTAGCGTAGCGCCGCGATGCGGTCGCGACACTGTCGCCGGGCTTCGGGCGTAGCGCCGAAGGCGTCGGCGGCCGCCAGGCTCTCGGGCGCGAGCCGCAGCGCGGGCGCCGGAAACGGCTGGGTCGGCCACGCCGCCTCCCCCGGCACGTCGCTCGCCGGGACGGCGCGCTCCTCCACCGGATAGAGCGGCGCTCCCGTACGGCGGTCGAGAATGAACAGATGTCCCATCTTGGTCGCGACGGCGACGGCAGGGAGGGGGGAGCCGCCGCGCCGCAGGGTGAACAGCACCGGCTGCGCCGGGACATCGTAGTCCCACAGGTCGTGATGCACCACCTGGAAGGCCCACACGAGCCGCCCAGTCGAGGCGCGCAACGCGACCACGGAGTTGGCGTGGGCGTTCGCGCCGGGGCGCTCGCCGCCGTAGAAGTCCGGGCTGGCGCTGCCGGTGGGAACGAAGACCAGGTCGCGCTCGGGGTCGGCGGAGACGACCGACCAGGCGTTGGCGGCGCCGGCCGAGAGCGCGGCCGGGACGGGGTCCCAGCTCCACCGCAGTCGGCCGGTGCGGGCGTCGAAGGCGCGCACGACGCCCTCGGGCGCATCCACCCGCTGATTGTCGCTCACCGCCGACCCGACGATCACGAGGCCGGCTGCCACGGCAGGCGGGGACGTGACCCCGTACTCCCAGTGGTAACCCGGCGCGTGACGCAACCCGCCCGCCAGGTCCACCGCGCCCAGCGTCCCGAAGTCGGCGCACGGCCGGCCGGTGCCGCCGTCCAGCGCGATGAGGCGGGCATCGACGGTGGCGAGGAAGATCCGGCGCCGGCAGGGCAGGGCCCTCGCCCGTGTCGGATCGAGCCAGGTCGCCACACCGCGGTTGGCGAAGTCGCCGTAGTCGCCCTCGAGCGAGACGCGCGCATCGTAGCGCCACCGCTCGGTGCCTCGCGCCGGGTCGAGCGCGATCACTCGGCCCAGCGGCGTCGCGACGTAGAGCGTGCCGTCCACCACCAGCGGGGCGGCCTCAAAGCGGCCCCGGTCGCGCAGGTAGTCGCCGGTGCGGTACACCCAGGCGATCCGGAGCTGCGCGACGTTGCGGGGTGTGATCTCGGCGAGCGGCGCGTAGCGCGTGCCGCCGGCGTCGTGACCGTACGCGGGCCAGTCGCCGGCGGGCGTGGCTTGGGCCCGCGAACGGGCCGCGCTGGGCAGCCATGCGGCGGCGACGACGAGCACTGAGCGGAGGGCGGTTGGCACCGGGACCGGGGACCGGGTTGGAAGGGACGGCTAACCTACCCGTCCTGGCGGAGAGTGCAACGGACGATGCAGCTTATGCCGCCCACTATGCCGTATCGCCCAGCCGAGACCCGATATGGTGCCATGGCGTACCAGCGCTGTGGGAAGAGCGGCGTCGATCTTCCCGCCATCTCGCTCGGGCTGTGGCACAACTTCGGCGGCGTCGATCGGATCAGTAATTCGCGCGCCATGGTGCTGCGCGCGTTCGACCTGGGGATCACGCACTTCGACCTGGCGAACAACTACGGTCCGCCACCCGGGTCCGCGGAGACGACGTTCGGCCGGATCCTGCGGCGCGATCTGGCGCGGTACCGCGACGAGCTGATCATCTCGACGAAGGCCGGATATCTCATGTGGCCGGGACCGTACGGCGAGTGGGGGTCCCGCAAGTACCTGCTCGCGAGCCTCGACCAGAGCCTGCGCCGCATGGGGCTCGACTACGTCGACATCTTCTATCACCACCGTCCGGATCCCCGGACGCCGCTGGCGGAGAGCCTGGGCGCGCTCGATCACGCCGTGCGCAGCGGCCGGGCCCTGTACGCCGGGATCTCGTCGTACACGCCGGAGCAGACGCGCGAGGCCGCGGGCATCCTGCGCGCCCTGGGGACCCCGTGTCTGATCCATCAGCCCAAGTACAGCATGTTCAACCGCTGGATCGAGGGGGGCCTGCTCGCCGCGCTGCGCGAGCAGGGGATCGGGTGCATCGTGTTCTCGCCCCTGGCGCAAGGCCTGCTCACCGATCGCTACTTCTCCGGCATTCCCGCGGATTCCCGCGCGGGCAAGCCGCACGGCTTTCTCAAGCGCGAAGAGGTGACGGAGGCCGTCGTGGCGAAGGTGCGCCGCCTGAACGAGTGCGCCCGCGCGCGCGGCCAGACGCTGGCGCAGATGGCCCTGGCCTGGGTGCTGCGTCACCCCGAAGTGACGTCGGCGCTGATCGGCGCCAGCCGGCCGGCGCACATCGAGGACGCGGTGGCCGCGCTCGAAAACCGCAGCTTCAGCGCCGCCGAGCTCCAGACCATCGACCAGATTCTCGGCTGACGGCGTCTCATTTTGCGCCTTCGGCAGGACCTTAACGTTACCCGTTGGGTACCGTCCACACTCTTCAGCAATAGGACGCCACCCGCTACACACCGCTCAGGAGGATCCGTCATGCCGCCCATTCGCTGTCTGCGCCGGCTCGTCGCCGGCGTGGCGGGCGCCGCGCTGGTTGCGGTCGCCGCGTGCAGTCACGAACCCACCGCACCGGTTTCTTCCGGATCCACCAATCCAGCCTTGAGCCTCCCCGAAGCCAACATGATGGGCGAAGCCGTCGCCGCCGATGCGCAGAGCGAGCTGGACGGCGCGACCCTGTCGAGCGGGATGTTCCTGCCCGGGCTGGGCGCGCCGATCACCCCGTTCGGGTCCGGTGACGGATTCTGCATGCCCAGCCGCAGCCCGGCGTCGCCGGCGAACGCGGACGGGGACCGGGTGCCCGACTCGGTGCGCATTGCGTTCACCGACTGCGGGTTCGCGATGGGGAACGAGGCCGACACGGTTCGCGGCACGATCGACATCGTCGACCCGACCCCGGCGGTCGCGGACCGTTCGGTGAAGACCGTCTTCACCGATCTCACCTGGGTGCACGTGCGCGACGGCAAAGTCCGTTCGCTCGTGGTGGACGGCACGCGCGAGACCGATCGAGACGCGTCGGTGATCTCGCAGATCGAGAAGGACTTCAAAAGCACCTACACCTTCCCCGACGGCAGCACGGCGAGCCACGACCGCACGTGGAACAGCACGTTCACGGCGGACGCGGCGGGCTCGATCCAGCCGGACATGCGGTTGCCGAGCGGCACGCTGAGCATCGACGGCACGTCGACGTGGACGCACGGCACGAATTCGTATTCTCTGAGCGTCTCGACCGACCCGGTACTGCATTACAACGCGAGCTGCACGGTGCGCCCGAAGTTCGACGCCGGCACGATCAAGACCACGGTGACGCGTAACGGCACCACGTCTACCGTGACGATCGCGTTCACGGCGTGCGGACAATACACGGTCACGCGGTCGTGAGACCCGCGTAGCCTAACGCGCTCGCTTCGAGCGCTTCGCTTTCCGCTTCGGCGCCGCCTTCTTCACGGCCCCCTTGGCCCTTGCCTTGGGGGCCTTGCGCTTGCCGGCCGGCCGCGCCGCGGGTTTGGCGACCACCGCCACGGCGTGGACGGCGATGACCGCACCCTGCGGATCGACGCACTGCGCGACCCGGTCGCCTCCCGGGACGTCCATCGGACCGCTCACGAGGCGGCCCCCCGTGCGCTGCGCCGTGCGCGCCGCGACGTCCGCGCTCGGCACGCTGACGTAGGCGAGCCACCGCGCTGCGGGGAGCGCGGGCGGCTTGTTGTACATCCCGCCGACGCTCTTGTCTCCGCCTGCGAGCGCGAACATCCAGTACGTCCCGTCCGGTCCCATGTCCATCGATTCCGTAGGCTCCCAGCCGAACAGCGCGCGGTAGAACGCCCACGCCGCCTTGTAATCGGTGGTTGCGAGCTCGTGCCAGGAGAAATCACCCATCATTGCGCTCTTGCCGCGCGCCGGCTGCTGACTCGGCTTGTACACGCCGAACGCGGCGCCCTGCGGGTCGGCGAGCACCGCGAACCGTCCCACCGGGATGTCCTGCGGCGCGACGTAGGCGCGCCCTCCTAATGACGTCGCCTGGCGGACCGTGGCGTCCACGTCCGGCACGCCCACATAGCTCAGCCAGGAAGGCGGTGTGCCCATGCGACGCGCGTGGTCAGGGATCGCCATCAGGCCGCCCACGGGAACGTCGCCCACGGTCCACAGGCGATACGCGGGGTCCTGGTCCCAGGTCTGGACCTTCCAGCCGGTGACATCAGGGTAGAAGCGGGCAGCGGCGTCCGGATCGGTGGTCATGAGCTCGTGCCACACGAACCGGCCGCGGAGACTGGGTGCGGGCATTATGAGCGCCTCCGGCGAGGGCGGGTTCCGGTTACGACGGCAGGGACAGGAGTCTCTCGCAGCGCCGCCAGGAGAGCAAGGGGTCGCCGCGGCCGGCCGCTGCCGTGGTAGCGGGTCAGCCGCTCGCCCCGGTGTAGCGCTTCAGGGCGGCCCGCCAGACGAGGCGGGCCAGCGCGAACGCGACGCCGGCGACGAGTGCGGCGACCAAGCCGATCTCGGGCCTCAGCCGGCCGGTGAGGGCCGAGGCGGGGATGGTCGTGGTCCACGCAATCGGGATCAGGTACACGAACAGGAACCGCAGCACGTCGGGGTACGCCGAGACGGGATAGCGCGCGCCCTCGTACACCGCGTCGAACAGCACCGACAGGTTCTCGACCGACACGAACCAGAACGCCAGGCTCATCAGCGCCACCCACAGCGCGTAGACGACCACGGCGGCAGCGGTGAGAGTCAAGCCGAACGCCGCCAGTTGCGCGAGCGTGGGGACGTGATGCAGCCGCACGAGCGCGTAGCCCGCGAGCGCCAGCCCGAGCACGATATCGGAGAGCCGCCAGATGTCGAGCCGCCGGAACGAGACGAAGCCCTGGGCGTCCACCGGCTTCGCGAGCACGAGATCGAGGCCCCCGCTCCGCACCTCCCCCGCCAGCCGGCCGATCCCCGGGCGGAGCACGGCCTCGATCACGCCCGTGAGCGCGTTGAACACGCCCAGGAGCACGACGACCTCCCAGTAGTCCCAGCCGCCGAGTCGCGTCGTGTGGGAGAAGAACACCGCCAGGGTGAGGAGCGCCGTGCCGATCCAGAAGAGGGTGCCGAGCACGCTCGCCACGAAGTTGGCGCGGTACTGAAGCTCCTCCGCAACGTTAACCCGCCACAGGGCCATCAAAACGCGGAACGCGGAAGTGGGAACGCGGAACATCATAACCGGCGTCGCGCGCGGGAGCGCGCCGCGTCGCTCGACCTCGCCCTGCTGTTCCGCGTTCCGCGTTCCGCCTTCCGCGTTTGGATCATCCTCCCACTGCCCCATAGCGCCGCAGCCCCCTCGTCCACGTGAAGTGGTAGGCTGCGATCCAGACCGCGAGCCAGCCGAGCTGCCCGGCGAAGCCCTTCACGACCGCCGTGCCCTGGGCGGCGCCGGTCAGCAGCTCGACCGGAAAGGCGAGCATGTACGGAAACCACGAAAGCGCCGCCGCGCCCGCGACCGCGGGCGGGAGCAGCGCGAGCGGCGCCAGGCGGCCCGAGAGAAACAGCGATACGCCGGCGTGCAGCTCCATGATCGCGGTCGCGCGCGTCGTCCAGAACGCCAGCAGCCCCGTGGTGAAACTGATGAAGAAGCGCATCGCTGCGGCGAGCAGCACGGCGGCGGCGGTGAGCGCCCAGCGGCCCGGCGCGAGGGGCAGCCGCACCGCCGGCCACGCCAGCGACACGACGAGCCACACCACGAGAATCATCCCGGCGGTGCGCGCCTTGTACGCGATGTTCTCGGCGACCGCCTCGTGCGCCGGGTGCAGCGGCCGCGCCAGCCGGAAGTTGAGCTCGCCCTCGCGGATCCAGCCGTCCAAGTACCAGGAGTCCCACGCGATGGTGAGCTGGTTCACCAGCATCAGGGCGAAGAAGTAGCGGGCGAAATCGGCGCGTGCGTAGCCCGCGACCTGCCCGTCCCCCGCGATCCCCCACCAGATGCCGAGCGCCACGGCGGGCTCCGTCACGCCCCACAACAGCCACAGCAGGATGGAGGCGCGGTACTGCAGGTCCACGAGCCAGGCGTTGCGGATCAGGGCGGCGTAGCGGCGGATCACTTCTCCTCCTCGACGCCGCGCGCGAACGCCGCCCGAATCACGTCCTCGATCGGCGGGTCTTCGATCGACAGGTCGGCGACCGGGAGCGCCGCGAGCAGCCGCGCGCTCGTCGCGGCCGCGTCTTCCCGCGGCACTTCCAGCACCGCGTTGGGGAAGCGGAATTCCTTCACAGCGCCGAACGCGGCGAGCGCGTCCGCGGTGACGCCGTCGGCGAGCACGAGCTCGATCCGCTTGGTGCGGGCGATGCGCGCCACCAGGGCGGCGAGCGCGCCGTCGTACAGCAGCCGGCCGCGGTTGATGATCAGGACGCGCGAGGCGAGCGCCGTCACGTCCTGCATGTAGTGGGACGTGAGCAGCACGGTCGCGCCGTGGCGGTCGCGGTACTGCGTGAGGAAGCGGCGGATTGCCTCCTGGGCGGTGACGTCGAGTCCCAGCGTCGGCTCGTCCAGGAACAGGATCGGCGGGCGATGCAGCAGGGCGGCCGCGAGCTCGCACTTCATGCGCTCGCCGAGCGACAGCTGGCGCACCGGCTTGGCGAGCAGGTCACCCAGCTCGAGCAAGGCGACGAGCTCCGCGAGCCGCTCGCGATAATCGGGCTCGGCGATCTCGTAAATCGCGCGGTTCAGCTGGAACGTCTCTTCCGGCGGAAGATCCCACACCAGCTGCTGGCGGTTGCCGAGCACCAGGGCGATGCGCCGCTTGAACGCGGGGCCGCCGCTCCAGGGCGCGAAGCCGGCCACGGCGACCCGGCCGCTCGTGGGGTACAGCAGCCCCGCGAGCATCTTGAGCGTCGTGGTCTTGCCCGCGCCGTTGGGTCCGAGAAACCCGACGATCTCCCCGGGCTCGATGGCGAAGGTCACGTCGCGCACGGCATGGACGTCGCGGTACCGGGGCCGGAGCAGCGCCCGGAGCGCGCCCTTGAGCCCGGGGTCGCGCACTTTGACCTTGAAGGTTTTGCTGAGCCGATCGGCCGTGATGGCGGGCGGCATAGCGGGAGAATGTAACGCCCCCCTCCCCCGGGGCGGGCGCTCAGCGCGTCAGCGTATCGAGGGCGGCCTGGAGATTATCCGCGTCTGCCGATCTGAGCGAGCTCGCGATGGCGCGCTGCGCGTGGGCGAGCGCCCGCATCCCCCGGGCGTAGACCCGCTCGCCGGCCGGCGTGAGCGCGGCGCGCACGCTGCGGCGGTCGTCCGCGTCGGCGCGCCGCCGAACCAACCCGTCCTTCTCGAGCCGATCGACGATCTGCGTGATGTTGGATCGCACGCAGCGTTGGTGCTGCGCCAGCTCGGAGAGCGGCAGCGGCTGCTTCGCCTCGGCCAGCAGCCGGAGCAACCCCAGCTTCGCGAGCGAGAGCCCCAACGGGCTCACGGCGGCTTCGAGCCGCGCCTCTACCGCTCCCGCGGCTCCGAGCAGCGAGAAGACCAGCACGTCGGGCGCCGGCGCGCGCCGCGGGGGGGAGCGCTTGCGCGCACGGTTGTTCATCGGCGCGCGGGCATCTACACCCTGGGAACGGACGCCTGCCGCGCGTCCAGGCTCAGAGGGCCCGAGCCAAAGTGCGCGATCAGCAGCGCCGCGCCCAGCATGGACACGTTCTTCATGAACATCGCCATCTGCATCCCCCGCATCATCGGGTCGGTCACCGCCCAGAAGTTGTGCATCGCGAGCGACACCGGCACCAGGAACAGCACCAGCAGCCACGCGCCGACTTTCGCTTTGTAGCCGAGCGTCACGCTCAACCCGCCGAGCGTGGCGATCACACCCGACAGCGGCACCAGCAACCCCGCGGCGGGCACTCCCTGCTGCGCGGCGTATCCGATGTAGGCTGCCGAGAAGTGCCCCAACACCGTCATCAAGAAGATCGCGGAATAGAGGAATCGACCTACGGGCACGAGATAGATCACGGGAGTCCCCTTTCTCTGGTCACGGGTTGGCGGCCGGCCACCCGGCGCCCACGGCGCGATACAGCTGCACCGCGGCGACGAGCTGGTCGCGCTCCGCCTGGGTGAGCGCCAGTTCGGCGCCGAACAGACCGCGCTGCGCGTCCAACACCTCAAGATAACTCGACACGCCGTTCCGGTAACGCATGTCGGCGAGCTCGAACGCCCGGCGCAGCGCGATCACCTGCCGCTGCTGCGCCGCGCTCCGATCCTGCGCCGTACGCAATCCCACGAGCGCGTCCTCCACTTCGCGCAGCGCCACGAGCACCGTCTGCTCGTACTGCGACCGCGCCTGCGACGCCCGCGCCCGGGCGATGTTGACCTGCTCGCCCGCCCCCGGCCGGCCCTGGTTGAACAGCGGGATCGAGACGCCGACGAACGCCTGCCAGATGTTGGTCCCGGACGTGAACCACTTGGAGAATTCGGTACTCTGGGTGCCGTACTGACCGGTGATCATGAACGTCGGCAGCCAGGCCGCCTGGGCCACGCCGATCCGTGCCGTGGCGGCGCGCAGCGTCGCTTCGGCGCTCCGCACGTCGGGCCGGTTGCCGAGCAGGGCGGCCGGGACGCCGGCGGGGACGGGGATCCGCGCCACCAGCTCCGTGAGGGCGCGGCCCCGGCCGATGGCGCCGGGGTTATGCCCCACCAGCACGCTCAGGGCGTTCTCCTGCTGGGCCACCTGGCGCTCCAAGTCGGCGACGCTCGCCGCCGGGCTCGCCACATCGGCCTCGAATTGGCGGACGTCCAGCTCCGAGATCAAGCCCTGGTCCAGGCGGCGGCGGGCCAGCGCGAGCGTTTGCCGCCGCGACTCGAGCGTGCGGCGTGCGATGGCGAGGTTCAGGTCGGCCGCGCGGAGGTCGAAGTACGCCGTCGCCACGTCGCTGATCAGCGACAACTGCAGCGCGCGCCGGTCTTCCTCCCGGGCCACGAGGTCCGAGCGCGCGGCGCTGGTGCTGCGGCGCAGCCGGCCCCAGAGATCGAGCTCCCAGCTCAGGTCGGCCGTCGCCCGGTACGTGTCGAACGTGAACGACCCGAACGTGCCGAACACCTGCTCGTTGCGGCCGGCCTGCCCGTTGGCCGACAGCTCGGGCAGGAGCGCGCCCCGCGTAGCCCGGTACTGGGCGCGGAACTCGTCGATCACGGCGAGCGCGGTTCGTACGTCGCGGTTCTCTCGCAGGCTGGTGTCGACCAGCTGCCGCAGCACGGAGTCCTGGATCAGATCGAGCCACTGCAGCGCGGGCCCCGAGTCCCGGCGCGGCCCCGGCGACGTGGTGTCGTACGCGAACGGCACGCGCGCGGTGTCCGTCCCCGGCGGCAGCAGCGTGTCGCGGCCGGTGCGCAGCGAGTCGTAGAACGGTCGCAGCGAGTCTTCGGACGCCGCGGGCCGCCGCCAGCCGTCCGGCATGCCGACGGCGGAGCGGCGATAGCGCGGTCCCACCGCGCACGCTGCAGCGAGGGCGAGCAGGGCGACGGACGCGAGCAAGACGACGCGGCGCATGTCAGTCGCCTTCCGCCGCGAGCGGCGCGGCTTGCGGGACGACGGCGCCCGGGGCGCGGCGGAGTAGGCCGCGCTCGCTCAGGCCCTTGATCACCGTGAAGAACAAGGGGATGAAGAAGATCCCGACGGTCGTCGCGAAGAGCATCCCGAAGAACACGCCCGTCCCGATCGAGTGCCGGCTCGCGGCGCCGGCGCCGCTCGACGTGAGCAATGGCGCCACGCCCAAAATGAAGGCGAACGACGTCATCAGAATCGGCCGCAGCCGCTCCCGGCCGGCTTCGAGCGCCGCTTCCTTGATGGAGCGACCCTGGGCGCGCAGCTCGTTCGCGAATTCGACGATCAGGATCGCATTTTTGGCCGCGAGGCCGACCACCACGATCAAGCCGATCTGCACGTACACGTCGTTCGGCATGCCGCGCAGCCAGACGCCGAGCAGCGCGCCGAGCGTGCCGAACGGCACGGCCAGGAGCACCGCGAAGGGGATCGACCAGCTCTCGTACTGCGCCGCGAGCACCAGAAACACCATCACGAGCCCGAGCCCGAACACGAGCCCGCCCTGCCCGCCCGAGGCCCGCTCCTGGTAGGACTGACCGCTGAAGGCGTAGCCCATGCCCTGACCGGCGTACTTCTGCTGCGCGAGCCGCTCGACCGCGTCGAGCATCTGGCCGGAGCTCTTGCCCGGAGCGGGGGCGCCGATCACCAGGGCCGACGTAAAGCCGTTGAAGCGCGTCAGCACGCTCGGCCCGACCTGGAACTGGGTGTGCGTGAGCGCGGAGACCGGCACCATGCGCTGATCGGGGGCGCGCACGTACAGGCGGCCGATGTCGTCCGGCGTCTGGCGAAACTTGGGCTGCGCCTCCGCCTGCACCCGGTACGTCTTCCCGTACAGGTTGAAGTCGTTGATGTACAGGGTCGAGAGGAACGCCTGCAGCGTCTGGAACAGGTCCGTGAGGGAGATCCCGAGCGCTTTGGTTTTCTCCCGGTCCACCTGGACGTACAGTTGCGGCGTGTTCACCCGGAGCGTCGAGTACACGCCCCGCAGCTCCGGACGCCCGTTGGCGTCGCGGGTGAAGTCGTTGACGAGCGCGGCGAACCGCTGCACGTCGTTCACCCCGCGATCCTGCAGGTTCATCTCCAGCCCAGCGTTCGTGCCCAGGCCGATGATCTCCGGCAGGTTGAACGCGAACCCGCGCGCGTCCCGCATACCGAAGAGGTAGCCATTCACCGCGGCCAGCACGCCGTTGATCTGGTCCTTCCGGGACGTGCGCTCGTCCCAGGGCTTCATGTTGACGAAGATGATCGCCGCGTTCGTCTGGTTCGCATTCTGGATGAAGTCCAACCCGACGAGCGCCACGACGTGATTGATGGCGGGCTGCTGCTTCAAGAAGCCTTCGATCCCGCCAACGACCGCTTCGGTCCGCTGGCGCGACGCATCGTCCGGCAACGCGACGAGCATCGCGAAGTAGCCCTTGTCCTCGCTGGGGATGAACCCGCTGGGCACGCTGCGGATCAGCACCACGACCAGCGCCACGACGACCCCGAAGGCCGCGAAAAACGTGCGCGGGCGGTCGATCACCCGGCCCGCCGCGCCGAGATAACGCTCCGTGGTCGCGCGGAAGCCGCGGTTGAACCGGTCGAAGAAGCGGCCCAATGGGGAGCGCGCCGCGGTGTGTTCCGACGGCGGCCGTAACAGCACGGCGCACAACGCCGGCGTGAGCGTCAAGGCCACGATCCCCGAGAGGACGACCGCGATGGCGATCGTGATGGCGAACTGCCGGTACATGAGGCCCGTGATGCCCCCCAGGAACGCCACCGGGACGAAGACGGAGCACAGCACCAGCACGATCGCGATCAGGGCCCGGCTCACCTGGTGCATGGCCCGGTCCGCGGCTACCGCGGGCGACACGCCTTCGCTCGCCATGATGCGCTCGACGTTCTCGATCACGACGATCGCGTCGTCCACCACGATGCCGATCGCCAACACCAGGCCGAACAGCGTGAGCAGGTTGATCGAAAAGCCGAGCACCTGCATGCCGAAGAACGCGCCGATGACGGAGACGGGCACGGCGAGGACGGGAATGAGGGTGGCCCGCCAGCTCTGGAGGAAGACGAAGACCACCAGGGTCACGAGCAGCATGGCCTCGAACAGCGTCTTCACGACCTCGTGAATGGAGGCGGTGATGTAGGGGGTCGTGTCGAACGGCACCGACCAGCGGACGCCTGCGGGAAAGCTCTTGGCCAGCTCGCCCAAACGCCGCAGCACCGCCTGCTTGACCTGGAGCGCGTTCGCTCCCGGTCGCAGGAAGACGAGGAACAGGGCCGTGGGCTTGCCATCGAGCCGTCCCACGACGTCGTAGTTCCGCGCCCCCAGCCGGACCTCGCCGATGTCGTTGACGCGCACCAGCGAGCCGTCGGGCCGTCCCCGCACGATGATCTGCCCGAATTGGGCGGGGTCCGTGAGCCGGCCCGCCGTGACCACGGGGATCGTGAGCTGGGTGCCCGGCGGCGCGGGCTCGCGCCCGATCCGCCCGGCCGGGTTCGTGGCGTTCTGCTCCTGCACCGCGGCGGCGACATCGGACACGGTCAAGCCAAGTTGCGCCATGCGGTCGGGGTCGAGGCTCAGGAGCATCGAGAACTCGAGCTGGCCCACCGTCTGCGCGTCACCGACACCGGGAATGCGCTTGAGCTCGTCCTGGACGTAGATCTTCGAGTAGTTGCTCAGGTATTCGGCGTCGAACCGCGGGTCGTCCGCGGTGAGGGCGCCGACCACGAGGATGCTCGTCTGGCGCTTCTGCACCGTGATCCCGTTGCGCACGACCTCCTGGGGCAACTGCGGCTCGGCGAGCGCGATCTGGTTCTGCACGTCCACCGCCGCGAGGTCCGGGTTGCGCGAGACGTCGAAGAAGACCGACAGGTTCATGACGCCGGCGCTCGAGTTCGACGACTTGAAGTAGAGCAAGCCGTCGAGCCCCGAGAGCTGCTGCTCGATCGGGGCGGCGACGGCCGCAGCGACGTCCTGCGCCGTCGCGCCCGGGTAGACCGCCTGTACCTGGATCTCGGGCGGCGTGAGCGCGGGGTAACTGTTCACCGGCAGCGTGCGGAGCGAGAACAGCCCCAACAGCACGATGACGATCGAGATGACGCCCGAGAAGATCGGGCGCCGGATGAAGAAGTTGCGGATCTCGGGTGCGTCGCTCACGGGACCCTCGCGGCGCTGTCCGCGGGTGGCTGGTAGGCCACGGCCTTGACCGGCACTCCGGGAGCGGCGCTCTGCACGCCATCCACGATCACGCGGTCGCCCGCCTGCAGCCCTTCCGCGATCAGCCACGCACCGGCATCCCACGACGTCGCGACCACGTTGCGCACCGCGACCTTGCCGCTGTCGGTGACGACGTATACGAACGCGCCACTCAGTGCCTGCTGCACGGCGCGCTGCGGCACCCGAATCGCGTTCGGGATCTGCAAGCCGAGCAGCCGCACCCGCACGAATTGTCCGGGAAGCAGCACGTGCTTCGGGTTCGGCAGCACCGCGCGGAGCTGCTGCGTTCCGGTCTCCGGCTGCAGCGCCAGGTCCACGAAATTCAGCTTGCCCGGGTCGGTCAGGACGGTCCCGTCGGCGAGCACCACCTGCACCGACATGGCGCGGGGCATCAGCAGCCGGCCGGTCGCGGCGTCGCGCCGCCAGCGGAGAATGTCCTGGTCCGAGGGACTGAAGTTGACGTAAATCGGGTCGACCTGCTCGACGGTGGTGAGCAGATCACCGGGTCCGGTCACGCGCGCGCCCAGCTCCAGCCGGGCGCGACCGGCGCGTCCGGCGATCTCGGCGCGGACGAACGTGTCGTCGTAGTCCTTCTTCGTCTGGTCCACCGCCGCCTGCGCCTGATCGAACGCCGTCTGGGCGTCATCGACGTCCTTCTGGGCGACGGCGCGCGATGCGAGGAGCGATTTCAACCGCGCCAGATTCCGCTCGGCGTTGGCGAGCCGCGCCTGAGCGCTGCGGTAGGCGGCCTCGTAGGTCGTGGGGTCGAGCCGGAACAACAGCGTGCCCTTGGCGACGTCGGTGCCTTCCGCGTAGGGGCGGGCGACGACGACCCCGGTGACCTGGGAGCGGACCTCGACCGAGCGCGAGGCGTCGGCCTGGCCGACGTATTCGTAGCGCGCCGACACGGTTTCGGGGACTACGGTCAGGACGGAGACTTCCGAAGGAGGGGGAGCGGCCGGAGCGCTGGGCGCACGCCGGAATGCGGCGGCGCCGGCCGTGAGGACCAATACGCCCACTCCCACGAGGACCCAAGCCAGAGGTTTGGTCGAACGTGCCATTGTGAATCCTCTCGATGCGGTTCTCTAAGTAGGACGACCAACGTGATAGTGCAGGAATGAACTATTGGCGGGAAAGGTTCCGCGGATGTCGCGCGACCAGCGCAACGTCACCCGAACGGGTAGGGCGTCCCCACCCGTTCGGGTGAATTACGTCTAGAAGGACAGCGTGAGGCCGCCCTGCCAGGCGATGTCGTGCTGCGTCTTGTCGAACCCGTAGCGATCGAACTTGTACACGAAGTCCCGGCCCTCGGCGCGGACGCCGACGCGCCGGAAGCGGTACTCGAAGCCCACGCCGTAGTTGCCGGCGAACTTGGACCAGGTGCTGTCCGAGCCCAGCTGGTGGACGCTGATCGCGCCCAGACCACCCACCAGGTACGGGCTGACGCTGCCGGAGCCGGCGCGCAGCGGATATCGCAGGACGACGTCGGCGTCGTAGGTGAACTTGTTGAGTTTGCCGCGGCCGGTGAGGGTGGCGCCGCGAACGCTGTCCTGGCCCCAGCCGGCGCCGGCGCGGACGCCGAGGTAATCGTTGAGCCATCCCGTGGCGTTGAGGGACGCGGCCCACCCGAGCCGCCAATCGGCGCTGCCGGCCTGGTTCAGATTGGCGGCGCCGGACAGGCCGCCGAAAGCCCCGCCGATGGTGACGGCGTCATAAATGGGACGGCTGCGTTGCGACAGCGAGACGCTCGTCTGAGCGTGGAGCGCCGGCGGCGCCGCGGCCAGCACCAGCGCCACGGACACGAGAGAGAGCGAACGGTTCAGCATAAGATCCTCCAGAAGGGACTTGAGGTTTGGGGGCCTTGGGCCCCGGGGGAACGCCGTGCCGCCGCGCGCATGCACGCGTGGCATGTACTTCATCGCTGAATCATATTGTTGGAAGGGTGCTGCCGGTGGAGCCTGGGCGGGTCTCACAAGGTCAATCCGAGTCCCAAGCCCAGCGATGACACGCGATCGCGGAAGAACTCCCCGTAGGGGGAGGGGCCGCTGTACCCTTTGAGCTGCACGCTCCACCGCCACCCGGACCCGGGCAGGACGAGCGGATCGGCCAGCTCGAGCCCGGTGACGAAGCTCCAGCCGATCTGCCACCCGCGGTCCTGGACCGACCTGCCGTCCAACGCCGCCACGAGCCGGCCGGCGGCGAGCCGGCCGAGCCGCACCGGCGACCCGCGCTGGTGGAATTCGAGACCCGCGTGCAGCACGCCGGGCTTTAGATCGGCCGGCGAGTGGGTGAACAGGTACTCGCCGCCGCCGTACACCCGCCAGGCCGCGAGCTCGCGCGCGACGAGCAGCTCGGCGGCCTCGAAGCTCAGGTCCACCCGCTGCGCCTGCGTGTGGATCATGTACTCATCGCCGAGATGGGAGCTCTGGTGGTACAGGCGCAAGCGCAGCGCCGTGCCGCCACGCCGGTACGCCAGCGGCAGCCCGATCAGGTAGTCGGTGTTCATCAGGTCGGCCGTGGAGGACGACAGATCAAATTGCGAAAACACACCGGCGGCGATCGAGAGCTGCCAGTCCCGTGTTCGGAGGATCCCGACGGTCTGGCCGAATCCGACGGAGCCGAGTTTGGATGCGAGGCGGGGGGAGCGCTGCCACAGGTACGTGGCGAAGAATTCGGGTTCTTTCGGGTCGGCGACGAGCGACGGGAAGAGCGGCGGCGCGCCTTGTACGACCGCTCTCGACTGGCTGGGCATCAGGGCCGCCAGGAGGACGATCGCCACGATCTTTCCTTTCATATGCTCCGCTCGGTCGAGTGGGGGTCGCCAACCGCTTTGCAGTTCATTAATGAACTACATCGCCGAAAAGGTTCCCGCCGCGCCGCCCTTGCCCGGCGGGGGGCCCGCGGCTAGCGTTTTGCTCCGTGGCAGAGGACGACGTGATGGGCACCGGACCGGGTGGGCTCGTGGCGGTCGGGATCTCCGGCAGCCCGTCGGCGACCTCCAAATCGCGCTCCCTGGTGGAGTACGCGCTGGCGCAGCTCGGGAAGCGCGGCGCGGCGACTCGGCTCATCGACCTGGCGACGCTCCCCGCAGACGCGTTGCTCGCTCGCGGGTCGGCGCCCCAGGTGTCGGACGCGCTCGCCCGAGTCGCCGAGGCCCGGATCGTCGTGGCGGGAACACCGGTGTACCGTGCCACCTACAGCGGCCTGCTCAAGGTCTTCTTCGACCTGCTGCCTCAGGATGGCCTGGTCGGGAAGGTGGGGGTGCCGCTCGTGACCGGGCACGGCGTGGCGCATTCGCTGGCGCTCGACCATGGACTGCGGCCGCTGTTCGCGAGCATCGGCGCGACGGTGGTGGCGCACGGCGTGTATGCTACGAGCGAGCAGTTTTCCAACGCCACGCCGGCGGCCGAGCTGCGCGCCGCCGTCGACCGCGCGGTGCGGGAAGCCGTCGCGCTGGCGAGCGCGGGCAGCGACTGAGGAGACGTCACCAGTGAGCGCGAGCAGCGAACGCCCGATCGCGATCTACTACGAGCACCCCGACTGGTTCCGGCCCCTGTTCCAGGAGCTGGACCGCCGCGGCACGCCGTACGTGCGCATCGACGCCGCGGATCACCGCTTCGACGCGGGCGACGGCCGGCCGCCCTACTCGCTGGTTTTCAACCGGATGAGTCCCTCGGCGTACCTGCGCGGGCACGGCAACGCCATCTTCTATACGCTCCATTACCTCGCGTATCTCAAGCGACACGAGGTGCGCGTCATCAACGGGTACGACGCGTACGTCACCGAGACGTCGAAAGCGTTACAACTCTCGCTGCTCCATCACCTGGGCCTGCCGTATCCGCGGGCCCGCGTGATCAACCACCCGGTCCGGGCGGCCGAGGCGGCGCAGGGGTTCCGGTTTCCGGTGATCGTCAAGCCGAACATCGGCGGGTCGGGGGCGGGGATCCGGCGCTTCGAGACGGCGGCGCAGCTCGAGCAGGCGGCGGCGGCCGGAGCGCTCGACCTGGGGATCGATCACACCGCGCTGGTTCAGGAGTACATCCCGGCCGCCGAGCAGCGCATCGTGCGGGTGGAAGTGCTGGGTGGGCGCTATCTATACGCCATCCGGATCTACACCCCGGGCGACAGCTTCAACCTCTGTCCGGCGGACGTGTGCCAGACCGTCGGGGGCGCCGAGCTGGTGCGGGCGGCGTGCCCGGTGGACGCACCCAAGAACAATCTGCGGGTCGAGGGCTACACGCCGCCGCCCGAGATCGTCGATCAGGTGGAGTGCATCATGCGGGCGGCGCACATCGACGTGGGCGGCGTCGAGTACATGATCGATGACCGCGACGGGCGTCTCTACTTCTACGACATCAACGCGCTCTCGAACTTCGTGGCCGACGCGCCGCGCGTGGTGGGCTTCGATCCGTTCGCGCGGCTGGTGGACTATCTCGAGCAGGCCGCGGAGTGACGATGCGCTTCGGCTATTGGCTCCCCGTGTTCGGCGGCTGGCTCCGCAACGTGCCCGATGAGGGCATGGAGGCGAGCTGGGAGTACGTGCGACGTCTGGCGCGGCGCAGCGAGGAAATCGGCTTCGACGTCACCCTCATCGCCGAGCTCAACCTGAACGACATCAAGGGCCCGGACGCGCCGGCGCTCGACGCCTGGACCACCACGGCGGCGCTGGCCGCGGTCACCGAGCGGCTCGAGCTGATGGTCGCCGTCCGCCCGACGTTTCACTCGCCGGCGCTCGCCGCCAAGCAGGCCGCCAACATCGACCACATCAGCGGTGGGAGAGTCACGCTCAACGTGGTGTCGTCGTGGTGGGCCGACGAGGCGCGCCAGTACGGCGTCGAGTTCGATCAACACGACGCGCGCTACGCCCGCACTGGCGAGTGGCTCGCGGTGGTGAGCGGGATGTGGGCCGAGCCGCGATTCAGTTTCGCGGGGCGGTTCTACACGGTCGAAAACGCGATCCTCGAGCCGAAGCCCGTGGCGCGGCCGCGCCCGACGCTGTACGCCGGAGGCGAGTCGGAGGCGGCGAAGCAGCTCATCGCGCGTGCCTGCGACGCGTACCTGATGCACGGCGACCCGCCCGAACGGATCGCCGCCAAGGTGGCCGACCTGCGGGCCCGGCGTGAGCAGCTGGGACTGCCGCCGCTCAAGTTCGGGGTGGCGGGCTACGTGGTGTGCCGTCCCACGGAGGGGGCCGCACAGCGGGAGGTCGCCCGGATCACGGACGTGCGCCAGAGCGCGGCGGGCTACGCCAACTATCAGGAATGGATCGCCAACACCCAACTCGAGCAGCGCGTCAGCCTCGAGGACTACTCGGTCTCGAACCGCGGGCTGAAAGCGGGTCTCGTGGGAACGCCCGAGCAGATCGCGCAGCGCATCCAGCAGTTCGAGCAGGCCGGGGTCGAGCTGCTGCTGCTCCAGTTCAGCCCGCAGCACGAGGAAATGGAGCGGTTCGCGGCGGAGGTCATTCCATTGGCGCAGAAGTATGCCATGAGCGCCGGGGCGGTATGAGCGCACCCACGAACGACGCCGCTCTCCCATCCGCCGAGGCTCCGGAGGCCCGGCGGATCTCGCTCACCGAAGCGCGCGCCCTGCTGGACGCAGGCCGTGGCGTGCTCGTCGACGTGCGTGACCGACGCCTCTACGACAACGCGCACGCCGCCGGCGCCATCTCGCTTCCGCTGGCCGCCATCGAGGCGATGGACGGGCGGATACCGGCGGGGGCGCTGCCCCCCGATCGCGTCGCCATCTTGTATTGCGCGTGAGTGGATGAAGGCACAAGCGCCCGGGCGGCGCGAACGCTGATCGCGGGCGGATACGACAGCCGCCTGGTGACCGTGCTGTTGGGCGGGCTCCGGGCCTGGCACCAGGCGGGCTACCGGCTCGACAAGTGGAGTGATCCGCGCTGAGCGCGACGTCGCCATGACCGCCGTGAGGCGGTAGCTTGACGACGATGATCGACGTCCTGGAGGCCCTGCGCGAGGGTCTCGCCCCCCATTACACGGTGGAGCGCGAGATCGGCGCGGGCGGCATGGCGCGGGTCTACCTGGCTCACGAGCAGCACCCGCCGCGCAAAGTGGCGGTGAAGGTCATGGCTCCGGAGCTCAGCACCGCCGCCTTCCGCGAACGGTTCGTTCGGGAGGTGGAGCTCACCTCGCGACTCAGCCATCCCCACATCGTGCCAATCCTCGCGGCCGACGAGTGCCTGTTCGTGCCCGACGGGCCGGACGGTCTGTGCTACTACGTGATGCCCTACATCGACGGCGAGTCGCTGAGGGTGCGCCTCGCACGGGAGACACGCCTGCCGTTGCCAGAGGCGGTGCGCATCGCGCTCGAGGTCGGGGACGCCCTCTCCTACGCGCACGGCCGGAACGTCATCCATCGCGACATCAAGCCGGAAAACATCCTCCTGTCCCAGGACCATGCCTTCGTCGCGGACTTCGGAATCGCGCGTGCGATCAGCGCCGCCGGCGGGGGCACGCTCACTGGTGGCCAGCCGGTCGGCTCGCTCGCGTATATGAGCCCGGAGCAGCTGGCGGGGAGCAGGGTCGTCGATGCGCGCACCGACGTCTACGGCCTGGGCTGCGTGGTATACGAGATGCTCGTCGGCGAGACGCCGCTCTTGGATCTGGCGCAGGGCAGGGAGGCCGCACGAGGGTCGCTCGAAGCGGTTCTGCGTAAGCAGCGCGTGAGTCGTCGGACCGTCCGAGACCTGCGGGCGGTCATCTCGCGCGCGCTCGCGCCGGTGGCGGCCGACCGCTTCTCGAGCGTCGCCGAATTCGCTGCCTCCCTGCGAGATGCCACGGAGCAGCGAAGGCCGCGGCGTTCCCGCCTGCCGCGGCCGAGCGGCAAGGCGGTGCTGCTCGGAGGTGGGACGATCGTCATCTTTGCCGCAGTCGGCCTGGCGCTATTCGAGAGGCGCGCTCCGACCCTGGATCCGCGGCGCGTCGTCGTCGCTGGATTCGAAGACCTGTCCGGCGACCCGACGTTGGCGCCGCTGGGTCACATCGCCGCCGATTGGGTGACCCAGGCGCTCGCCCGCAACGACGCGGTCGACGTCGTTCCGGGGGCCGGGGCCGGCCACCTGGACCCCGCGGCGATTCGCGCGCTGGCGACCCAGACGCGCTCCGGGACGGTGATCGCGGGATCGTATTACAAAGAGGCGGACTCGGTGCGCTTCCAGCTGCAAATCATCGACGCCCAGCGCGGCACCGTGCGGCGTGCGGTGGATCTCCCCGGGGCGCCGGCCAGGGCCCCGCTGCAGGCCGCGGATGCCGTCCGCCGGCGCGTGACGGCCCTGCTCGACACGCTGTTCGCCCCCTTGTAGGTGGGGAGCCTTGACACCCCGCGATCGCCGGGGTAACCTAGCTGGCCACGACCTGAGACTACGGAGCTAGATCCTCGTGACGCCGTTCGCGCTGTTGCTCGTCCTGCTGCTGGTCCTGCTGCTGAGCATTCCTGCTCAGGAGGGGTCGGCGGCGCGCGCGAAGAGATGACGTGAGCAACTAGCGAGACAGCAAGGCAGTGCCAGCGCCGCGGACCCCGCAAGGTCCGCGGCTTTTTTTTACCTCACC
>WNGO01000126.1_pt1 | contig 46793 bp, 52 predicted proteins | sample 5400511 | NCBI WGS metagenome assembly WNGO01 (sample SAMN13153380, study PRJNA577476) | soil metagenome | isolation source: 20 cm soil or saprolite under Garry oak tree replicate 2 | place: USA:California | collected 2016-06-15 | reverse complement strand
AGGACGAGGTTGGGCTCGGCGAACAGGGCGAAGCCCGTGCCGGCAAGGCCGGGATCGATACCGAGGATCAGCCCGTTGTGGTGGCCCGGCATTTGTCCATCAGGTTCTACACCTGTGCTGAGACGCGTTCAAGGACGTCGCTTGGAATGTCGAAATTGGCGTAGACCTGCTGGACGTCGTCGTCTTCCTCGAGAGATTCCATCAACCTGAGCACAGCGGCCGCCTTGTCTTCGCCCACGGCGACCGTCTGCTTGGGCTGCATGGTGATCTCGGCGTTCTCCACGGTGACGCCAAGACCCTCGACCGCGGACTTCACCTTTTCGAACGCATTGGGCGGCGCGGTGATCTCTACCGATTTGCCTTCGACCTGCACGTCGTCGGCGCCGGCTTCGATCGCGGCGAGGCCGACCTCCTCCGGGTCGTTCTTGCCGGCGTTCGCTGCGATGACACCCTTGCGCTCGAACATCCAGCCCACGGCGTTGCTCTCGGCCAGGTTGCCGCCCAGCTTGGAGAAGCGGTGGCGGATCGACGCCGAGGTGCGATTGCGGTTGTCGGTCAGCGTGTCGACCATGACGGCGACGCCCGCAGGCCCGTACCCCTCGTAGCGGACCTCTTCGAGCTTTTCGCCGGCCAGCTCCCCCGTGCCCCGCTTGATCGCGTTCTGGATCCGGTCGGTGGGCATATTGATCTCACGCGCCTTCTGGACGGCCAGGCGCAGCCGAAAGTTGCCGTCAACATTTCCGCCGCCTTCCTTGGCGGCGATCGTGATCTCGCGACTGGCGCGTGTGAAAGCCTGGCCGCGCTTGGCGTCGACGATCGCCTTTTTGTGCTTGATGCCGGCCCACTTGGAGTGCCCTGACATCAGGAGTTGCCTCCGAACATGCTTTCGATCATTTTAATTCGATATACCGCCTGCGGGCGCCCACAACATCTCCAGCCTTCGGGGTCGGGGCGTCGAGCCCAACCTTCTCCCCGTTGACTTTGACACCCCCCTGCTCTATCAATCGTCTCGCTTCGTTGCGGCTCTTGGCAATCCCGGTGTCGACAAGCACGCTCACCAGATCCTCCGGGCGCTTGTCGTAGATCTCCCTGCTCTGTGGAATCTCGCGCCGGCGGAACTTGAGGTTGAAATCCTCTTCGGCGCGGCGGGCAGCCTGCTCACCGTGGAGCCGCTTGACGAGCTGGAAGGCCAGCCCTGCCTTGGCGTCACGCGGTTTCACGGCCAGCACTTCTGTCTGCTGTTTCGGCTCCAGTCCTGAGATGAGGCGCACGTACTTCTCGATCAGGCGATCGGGGATCGACATGGTCTTGCCGTAGATCTCCTCTGCGGGCTCGGCAAGCCCGATGTAGTTGTTCAGTGACTTCGACATCTTCTGCTCTCCGTCGAGCCCCTCCAGCAACGGAAACACTGCTATGTCCTGCGGCTCCTGGCCGTACTCCTTCTGGATCTCGCGACCGAACAGGAGGTTGAAGAGCTGGTCGGTGCCGCCGATCTCGACGTCAGCTTTCACCGCGACCGAGTCGTACGCCTGGCTGAATGGATACAGGACCTCGTGCGCGCCGATCGCCGTTCCGGATTTGAGGCGTTCGGCAAAGTCCTCGCGCTGCAAGACCTGCTGCAGCGTGGCCTTCGCCATCAGGCGCAGGATGTCCGCCGCGCTCATGGCGGCGAGCCATTCCGAGTTGTGCCTTACCTCGATCTTCGCGCGATCGAGGACCAGCTCGACCTGGTCGAAATACGTCTTCGCGTTGGCGGCGACCTGCTCGCTCGTGAGCATCGGCCGAGTCTCTGAGCGGCCGCTGGGGTCGCCGATCATCGCTGTGTAATCGCCGATGATCACAACGACGGTGTGGCCGTCGTCCTGGAATTCGCGTAGCGCATCGAGAACGACCAGGTGGCCGACATGCAGGTCGGGAGCCGTCGGATCAAGTCCGAGCTTGACGCGCAGCCTGTCACCCTTCTCGAGCCGCGCGCGAAGATGGTCGGCGACCACGATCTGCACCGCCCGCTCGCGCAGGCGATCAAAGAACTGCCCGCTCAACGACGGCTACGGATTGACCGGGTTGGAGCTGAAGTACTGCTGTGGATCACCCGGGAGCAGCGGCTGAAACAGGGCGATGATCGGTCTGTCGGTTGCGTTGACGAGGTTGACCATGAACAGCGAGCGGTGCACCGAGTCGCGGATGTTCTGTTGCAGCGGGTCGAGCTGGGACCCTCCGATGGGATTCGCAGCCGCCCCCAGCTCGTAGATGACGACATACGAGAGAAGGATCGCGGTGAAGACGCCGAGGATGGTCCCCAGCGTTCGGTTGAGCACCACGGCGGGGATCTGGATCTGCGAGTGGGCGAGCTGGGTTGCGACCTCGACGATCAACAGAACCGCGACGATGATCCCGAAAAAGCCGTAAATGCGCGCGTCGGCGGTCTGGGGGAAGTTCGACGTCTGCTGCAAGATCCCTCCCGCCTGCAGGCCCATGTTGGTCGCGGCCCAGACCGAGATGAACAGCGCCGCGAGCCCGATGAAGCGGCGGATCAAGCCGGTAAAGAAACCACCGACGCCGTACGCGATGACGAGCAGGATTGGAAAGATGTCGATCCACGTCACTTAGCGCTTCCCCCGGATATTCCTCTATTCAGCGGCACGCCAGAGCGTGCGAAATTCGCGCCCGGCCTCACTCTCGGAACCTGGCGCGGTGTCTTTTCTCCAGCCCCAGCTTGATCTCCGACATGACCTTGTCCACTTCGGCGTCCGTCAGGGTGCGCTCCGGGCTTCGGAAAGTCAAGGTAAACGCGATGCTCTTGTGACCCCCTGCGACCTGTGCGCCGCGGTACTCGTCAAACGCTCGAACTTCCTCGAGAAGGTCGCCCGCCGACTCCTTGATCACGCCAAGGACCGCCGCCGCGGCGACGGTGTCTTCGACGACGACGGCAAGGTCCCGCTCGACGCTGGGGAATCGGGGTAGCGGCTGGGAGCGAGGAATCCGCGCCGCGGCCAAGACGGGTTCGACATCGATTTCGAACGCGACGAGACGGCCCTCCAGCTTCGCGCCGGCCAGCACGCTGGGATGGACCTCACCGATGTAGCCCAGCTGCCGCCCCTCCACCACAACCGCGGCGCAGCGACCAGGGTGATAAAGCTGCGCGGCCGCTCGCTGGTACGTACATGGCGGGCTCGACTGGGCGGAGATGCAACCGTCGAGGACTGCCTTGAGGCGGTAGAACGCCTCGCGCCCTTCTTCCGACGTTGATCCCGCCGTCGCGATCGCCGCCACCCGAAGCGGCTCCTCCGGCTGGGTGTTCTTCTCCCCCACCCTGGCGAGGTACGCCTCCGCGATCTCGTAGACGCGCACCTCAACTCGGCCGCGATCCCGATTGAGGACGACCGCCTCGAGCAGCGACGGAAGCAGCGACGTGCGCAGCGCGTCCATGTCATCGCTCAACGCGTTGGATACCCGCATCGCATGCGCGGCGATGCGCAGCTCCTCGAGCTTGCGACCTGACACCAGGGCCGGGTTCCAGGTCTCCGTGTAACCCGCGCCCGCGAGAACTTCTCGTGTCGTGTCGAGGCGGCGATCGATGCTGGGTTCAAGTGGTGTCCATCTGTCGTGCCGGCGGCCGGGCAGCGTAGGGGGAACTCGGTCATAGCCGTAGACCCTCCCGACCTCTTCGACGAGGTCCTCTGGGATGGTGACGTCGAGCCTGAAAACAGGCGGCAGGATGTCCCATTCGCCGTCGCCCATGACCTTGACGTGGAAGTTGAGCCGCTTGAGGATGGACTCGGCTTCTTCGAGGGGCACGTGGGTCCCGAGCACGTCGTCGATAAGTGCGGGACGAAAGTTGACCCGCACCGGCTCTTGCGGGCGCGGATAGACATCGGCCCAGTCCTTGTGCACCGCTCCGCCGGCAAGCTCGGCGATCAGCGAGGCGGCTCGTCGCGCGCCTGCCAGCGCAAGCTCCGGAGGCAGGGCCCGCTCGAATCTCGCCGACGCCTCCGTCCGCAGCCCGATCGTGCGGGACGTCTGTCGCACGTTGGGCCCGTTGAACGTCGCCGACTCGAGAAGCACGTCCGTCGTCGCCGGCGTGACCGCGCTCTCCTCCCCGCCGATGATCCCCGCCAGAGCGACCGGCCGCTCCGCGTCGGCGATCACAAGCATCTCCGGCGCCAGGTCCCGCGTCACCCCGTCGAGGCAGAGAAGTTTCTCGCGCTCCCTCGCGCGGCGCACCTGGATCTCGGGGCCGCGCAGCTTCGCCAGGTCGAAGACGTGCAGCGGCTGCGCGTACTCGAGAAGAACGTAGTTCGTGATGTCCACGACGTTGTTGATGGGCCGCACGCCGCACGCGCGCAGGCGCCGCTGCAGCCAGTCCGGGCTCGGACCGACCTTGACGCCGGTGATCACCCCGCCGATGTAGCGGCTGCACAGATCCGGATCTTGGATCGTCACCTTGACAAGCTCGTGGCCCGGCGGGCTCGCGGTGCCGGTGAACGACGGCATGAAGTCTCGCTTGACTGGCCGATCGAGCCCGGCCGCAAGCTCGCGCGCGACTCCGAGGTGACCCATCTCGTCGGGCCGGTTGGAGGTGATCTCCGCCTCCATGATCGCCTGGCTCGGGATCACCGAGGTCAGCGGTTCGCCCGGGGTCCCGCGGTCCAGGATCAGGATTCCGGAGTGATCGTCGCTGAGAAGAAGCTCTTCGGCGGAGCAAAGCATGCCGCTGGCTTTCTCACCCGCGATGTTCATGTCCTTGACCAGCTTGCCGTTGGGCACGGTGGTGCCCGGCAGGGCGACCGGGACGAGCGTTCCCGCGACCGCGTTGGGAGCGCCTGCGATGATCTGCATCACGCGTCCACCGAGGTCGACCTGATGGATCCACAAGGGGTTGCGCGACGTGGGGTGCGGTTTCTGCTCGAGCACCTTGCCGATCACGATCTGGGACAGGTCGACCATGGCCAGCGACTCGACCTCGACGCCAAGGCGAGTCAGCACGTCGGCCGCGTCCTTCGGCGTGACGCCATCCAGGTCGACGAAGTCGCCGAGCCACTCATAGCTGATCCGCACGTCTTACGCGCCCCCCACCCGGATAGTCCGGACTATCCGGGGAATCGCTGCGACAAGAGGTCGCTTCGTCCGGACTATCCGGGAATCTCGAGGTCGCCGATGCAAGAACACGTTCAGAACTGCTCCAGGAAGCGCAGGTCAGATTCGTAGAAGAGGCGGATATCGTCGACGTCGTGCTTCAGCATCGCCATGCGCTCGATGCCGAACCCCCACGCGTACCCGTTCCATTGCGTGGGGTCGATACCGCCGTTGCGCAGCACCTGCGGGTGCACCATGCCGCAGCCGCCCACCTCGAGCCATCCTTTGTGCCGGCAGCTCTTGCATCCCATGCCGTTGCAGATGCCACACGTCACGTCGAACTCGAAGCTCGGTTCCGTGAACGGGAAGTAGCTCGGCCTCACGCGCACCTTGCGCTCGCGGCCGTACAGCGACTGGATCATGTAGAGCAGCGTGCCCTTCATATCGCCGACGGTGAGGCCCTTGTCGACCGCGAGGCCTTCGACCTGGCTGAAGTACGGGAGCCGGGTGGCCTCCGGCGCGTCACGCCTGTAGCAGCGCCCCGGCGTGATGATGTAGATCGGCGGTTCCTTGATCCTCTGCATGGCCCGGATCTGGACCGGCGACGTATGGGCGCGGAGGAGCAGCTCCTGGCTGAAGTAGAAGGAATCCCAGCTCTCGCGAGCGGGGTGCCCCTCGGCGATGTTGAGGGCCTCGAAGTTGTACCACTCGGTTTCGACCTCCGGGCCCAGCTCGACCTGGTAGCCCAGCGACTCGAGCACGGTCTCGATCTGCCGGCGGACCTGAGTCAGGACATGGATATGGCCGCGCTCGAGCGGCGGGCCGGGAAACGTGATATCGATCGCCTCGGTCTCGGCGAGATCCGCCAGTCGCGCGGTTTCCAGGTCGGCTCGACGCGCCGCCAGCGCGCCCTCGATGGTGCGCTTGGCCTCGTTGGCTGCCTTGCCTAGGCTCGCCTTCTCGGCAGCGGGAAGCTGCGCGATGTTGGACAGCAGCGCGCTGACCCTGCCGCTCTTGCGGCCGAGGTACTCGATTTCGATCCGCTCGAGCTCGGCCGGTGACTGCGCTTTGCCGATCGCGGCCAGCGCCTCGCCCGTCAGCGAGGAGGGATCGTTCATGCCGCCAACCGCCGGCGGATCTCGAACAGGATCAGCGCCGCCGCCGCGGCAACGTTCAGCGATTCGACGCCTTCAGTCAGGGGCACGGTCACCAGCCTCAGGTCACCACGCGAGAGGCCGTGCGCCTCGCTGCCCATCACGATCATTCCCGCAGACTCTATCGGCGCCTCGGCCAGCGGTGCGCCGCCGGACGGCGCCGCGCCGTACCCGTCGAGCTCATCGAGGTCCTTCCAGTGGGCCTTCGCGACCTTGACCCGAAACACGTTGCCAGCCGACGCGCGCACCGCCTTCGGGCCGTAAGGATCCGCGCTTCCGGGAAGCACCGCCAACGCGGGAGCGCCCGCCGCCGCCGCGATGCGGCAGATGGCACCGACGTTGCCCGGGTCCTGGACCCTGTCGAGGACCACCAGCGGCCAGCGTGCCTCGCGCGCGGCCCGTATCGCCTCCGCCGGCGTCGCTTCGTGCACTCGCGCGATTGCGATCACGCCTTGCGGAGTCACGGTCTGGGTCGCCGCGTGGAAGGCCGAAGGCGTCAGGGTCACTCGCGACTCCGTGTGGAATGGGAGCTTGTCGCCCTCCCGCACGGCGATGAGGTCGAACTCCACGCCGGCGGCCTTGGCTTCCGCGAGCACGCGCGGACCTTCCAGGAGGACGAAACCTGGCTCGCGCCGGCGAGCAAGACGCCGCAGCCGGCGGACGATCTCGTTGTCCGGGCTCGAGATCAGCTGATCAGAACCATGAGGGGAAACCGGGCGGTTTCCCCTCATCGGCGCGTGGGCAAAGCCCACCCCGCCTGACGGCGGGGCAAGCGCGCCTGCTCCCTTTCCCAGCAGGTTGGGTCTGCTTTAGAGAGCTTTCTTTGCAACCTCCACCAGCCGAGCAAAGGAACCGCTGTCGCGCACGGCCAGGTCAGCCAGCATCTTGCGGTCGATCTCCACTCCGGCCTGGCGAAGGCCGTGCATCAGCTTGTTGTAGGGCAGCCCCGACTGGCGGGATGCCGCGTTGATGCGCGCGATCCAGAGCGCCCGCATCTCCCGCTTGCGGCGGCGGCGGTCGCGAAAGGCGTAGGCGAGCGCGTGCAGCACCGCCTCGTTGGCGGGTCGGAACAGCAGCTTCTTGGAAAGCCGGAAGCCCTTCGCCCGGTCGAGGATCGCCTTGTGACGGCGATGCGCGGGGACGCCGCGTTTGACTCGCGCCATCTAGACCCCCAGCGCCCGGCGCACGGTCTTGCGGTCAGCCTTGGAAACCGGCTGCTTGTTCTCGTAGTTGCGCTTGCGCTTCTTCGACTTGTGTTCGAGCAGGTGGCTCTTCCATGCGGAGGCGCGAATCAGCTTGCCTGTGCGCGTGACACGCACCCGCTTGGCGATCCCCTTCTGCGTCTTCAACTTAGGCACTGGTCGCTGCGGGCTCCTTCGGCGCGCCCTGACGGCTCGGCGCCAGGATCATGAACAGGTTCTTACCCTCGAGCAGAGGCTGGCGTTCGATGACGGCGAACTGCTTGGCATCGTCCGCGACCCGCTCGAGGATCTTGCGTCCGATTTCCTGGTGGACCATCTCGCGGCCCCTGAACATGATCGTCACCTTGACCTTCTCTCCTGCTTCGAGGAACTGCCGCAAACCCTTGAACTTGGTCTGGAAGTCGTGCTCCGCCACCTTCGGACGAAGCTTCATCTCCTTGAGCTTGATGACGTTCTGCTTGCGCCGCTGGTCCTTCTCACGCTTGATGGTCTCGAACTTGAAGCGTCCGTAATCCATCAGGCGGCAGACCGGCGGGCTCGCTTGTGGCGCCACCTCGACGAGGTCCAGGCCCTTCTCGTTTGCGATGCGAAGCGCGGCGTCCAGGGAAAGCACACCCAACTGGTTGTTCTGGTCGTCGATCAGTCGCACTTCCGAGCTGCGGATCTGATCGTTGATCCTCAGCTCTTTAAAGGGTATGGGTCAAAACCTCGGCCAAATTCAGGGTTGCTCTATTCCTCCATTCAGATAAAACAAAACGGACAGCACACCGGCCGTCCGCTTCGGTGCGCTCTGCGCGCGCCCGGCTTGGGGAACCCTTTTGGGCGAACCCTGGGGGTGAGGGCCGGCGCCCTGCTTCAGAGCGTGGATGGTACCGGAAACGTAACCGCGTGCGCACAATGTCGTTGCCCTTGCGAATGGGAACGCTGCCCCCGGCCCCAGCACTCACGAAGATGGCGACCCTGCTCGCGGTCGCTGCGCTCGCCGCGTGTGGCGGTGGGAACTCGAACGTCGCCAGCCACTCGGCGTCGCCGGCGGCCGCGCCGCCGTCCACGGCCGGCGCATCGGCCCCACCATCCGGCTCGAGCGCGACTCCGCCGATCCAGGGCTTGACCGGGAGCTACGGCGTCCTTGTCAGCAGCCAGAGCTCAAGCTCATACACGGTCAGCGTGATCGGGATCGACGGCAAGGTGACGGCCAGCGCCGACGTCAGCACCCCGCATACAGTCAGCTGCGCAAGCGTCGCCGGCGCGCTTGTCCCTCCGCCGGTCAGCACGAGCGACACTCGCGCCTACTTCATGGACGCCCAGGGCGCGATACGATTCCTCGCTCCCAACGGCGACAGCGGCCAGGCGACCAGGGTGCCGGTCAGCACGGCTTCGGCCCGAAGCATGTTCGCCGTGAGCGCAAACGACCAGAAGATCGCGGTCGTCGTCGCCACGTTCACCGCCAAGGGGTCGACGACAAGGCTGTACGTCGAAGACCTGAACGGGGGCGGCCACCACGTCAACCTCTTCACCCAGTCAGGGGCGACGACGCTCTGGCCCATCGGCTGGCGCGGCAGCACTGCGCTCGTCCTGGCCAAGGTGAACTCATGCACCCAGGGCGGTGGGCCGTTTTGCTGCAGTCCCATCGAGCTGCATGTAGTGGATCCGGCCACCGCCACCCGTCGCTTCACCGTGGGAAGCAATGCTTGCCACGTAGCGGGGGCGGCAACTCCTGCCGGCGTGGTGTGCATCGACACGGCCTCGGTTTCGAAGGCCAGCCTCGTCGACTGGCTTGGCATAGCGCGGCGGTCGGTCACGACGGTCGGTCCGGAGCTCGCCTATGTCTCTCCGAACGGCGGCCTGATCGCGCTCGTGGACAATAACGGGACCACGATCGCGGAGACCAACGTCAACATGGCCGGCCTGTTCGCGTGCACCTGGATGGACGATATCCATGTCTTGTCTGGCGGCGATCCTCAGCATCAGCCGCGCATCGGCAACGTCACCAACGGATCGATGGTCCCCGTCGCGGCACAGGGAGACTGCGCCGGGCGCCTTCCTGGCGGCTTGTGAGCGAACCGCCGCCCGACGCCGGCCAACTCTCACCGGATGGCAAGTGGCGTTGGGACGGCCGCCAATGGGTGCCGGCTACTCCCCAGGCGGCCGTTCACGCGCGTCCGCGGGGAAGTCGAACCTGGATCTGGTTGGTCGCCGGTGGTTGCGCGGTGCTGCTCGTCCTCGGCGCGGTCGGCGCGGTCGTCGGAGGGATGGCTCTGGTCAGCCGGGTTCAGCACGGCGACTTTGCCTGCCTTCCTTCGGATTTTCCCTCCTACCCGTCGGCGACGGTGACCGGCGAGAAGACCTATGTCGGCACCGGCCTCGCCCCCGGCGACACGCACGAGTGCACCGAAACGCTGGCCTCGGACGACACTATCGCGACCGTCTCCGATTTCTACGCCAGCCGGTTGAGCTCAGGTGACTGGAAGATCACATCGAACGACCCGGCCTCCGGCACGATCCGGTTTGCGCGCGTCTCGAGACCGCAGACGGTGGGGGTGGTGGCCCTGGTCGGGCGAGGCTCGCACAGCGAGATCGACATCAAGCTCGACAGCTAGCGGCGCCGCTCCGCGACCTCGGTGGTCAGCATGCTGAGGAAGGCTTCGAGCGGAGTATAGGTCTCGCGATTCGTGCGGTCGCGCACGTTCACATGCTCCGCCTCGGCTTCGCGCGCACCGACGATCGCCATGTAAGGCACCTTCCTGTTGTGGGCGTCACGAATCTTCCGCTGCATCTTTTCCGGCCTGTTGTCGACTTCGACTCGCAGTCGTGACGCGCGCAGCCGCGCCGCCACCTTGGCGGCGTATTCGTGCTGGGCGTCTGTGATCGGAATCACCACCACCTGCGTGGGGTGAAGCCACGTCGGAAACGCACCGGCGTAGCGCTCGATCAGGTAGCTGAACAGCCGCTCCATCGCACCTGCGGCGCCGCGATGGACCATCACCGGGCGCTTGCGGGTCCCGTCCTCGGCGACGTACTCGAGGTCGAAGCGCTGGGGCAGCTGGAAATCGACCTGCACCGTCGAGTTGGTGAACTCTCTGCGATGCGCGTCGAAGACCTGGAAGTCGATCTTCGGCCCGTAGAAAGCCGCCTCCCCAACACCGACCTTGTAGTGCTGCCCCATCGCGTCCAGCGATTCGGCCAGAGCCGACTGCGCCTGCTGCCACTGCTCTTCGGTCCCCAGCCACTTGTCCTTCACGTCGTCGCGGGTGGACAGCTGATACCAGAACTCGTCGATGCCCAACACTTTGGAAAAGTAGAGCGCAAGGTCGATCGCACCCTTCACTTCATCCAACAGCTGCTCGGGGGTGCAGAAGATGTGCGCGTCGTTGAGCGCAAAGGAGCGCACGCGGTTCATGCCGGCGAGCGTGCCTGAACGTTCGTACCGCCAGTTGTTGCCGATCTCCGCGATGCGCAACGGGAGGTCGCGGTAGCTGCGCAGCTCGGTCTGATACACGACGATGTGGTGCGGGCAGTTGACCGGCCGAAGCTCCAGCTCCTCCCCGTCCTCGAACTTCATCGGCGGATACATGTAGTCGGCGTACAGCTGTGCGTGGCCGCTCTGCCGGTAGAGGTCAAGCCTTGCAACATCCGGGGTCCGGACGTGCAGGTAACCGCGCGAGAGCTCTTCGTCGACGATGAACCTCTCCAGCTCGCGGCGGATGGTCGCGCCGTCGGGCAGCCAGAGCGGGAGTCCCGGGCCGACTCGATCGTCGACGGCGAACAGCTTGAGGTCCTTGCCGAGCTTCTTGTGGTCGCGCTTCTCGGCCTCTTCGAGGAACTTGAGGTATTCATCGAGCTCCTTGGGAGTCGGCCAGGCGGTGCCGTAGATCCGGGTCAGCTGCGGCTTCTTCTCGTCGCCTCGCCAGTACGCGCCGGCGACGCGAAGGAGCTTGAAGGCTTTGAGATCCTTGGTCGAGCTGACATGGGGGCCACGGCACAGATCCAGAAACTGGCCTGTCCGATAGACGCTGACCTCGTCGCCCTCGACCTTGTCCCGGATCAGCTCCAGCTTGTAGTCCTGGCCACGCCTGGCAAACTCCTCGATCGCCTGCTGCCGCGTCAGGACCTCGTGCTCGAAAGGGATATCGGCCTGCGCCAGCCGGCGCATGCGCGATTCGATCGCCGGGAGATCGGATTCCGAGATCGGCTTGCCGAAGTCGAAGTCGTAATAAAACCCGTCTTGCACCGGCGGGCCGATGCCGTACTTCGCCTCGGGGTAGAGCTCCGTGACCGCTGCCGCCAGCAGGTGTGCAGCCGAATGTCTGAGCTTCTGGAGCGGATCGTCGGTTGCTTCGTGATCCCCGTAATCAGACATCGGGTCGTCCAGTATATGGACGACTTGGATTGGGCTCAGATCGTCGACGCGCTCGGATACCCGTCTGCCGGGTTGGGCATCCTGATCGAGAGCGCCGGCGTGCCTTTCCCTGGCGAGGCGTTGCTGCTGGCCGCCGCCGCGTGGGCCGCGACGCGGCACCATTCGATCGCGCTCGTGATCTTCTTCGGCTTCTTCGGCGCCACTGCGGGAGCCGATCTCGGTTACCTGCTCGGCCACCGCGGCGGCAGGCCATTCGTCGAGCGGTTCGGCAGCGTCTTCCACATCCGAACCGAGCACCTGGCGCGGGCCGAGCTGTTCTTCGCGCGCCATGGCGACAGGGCAATCCTTGCCGCGCGGTTTGTGCTGGGCCTGCGCACGTGGGCGTCGATGCTGGCCGGCATGGCGCGGATGCCCTTCTGGCGCTTCCAGCTGTTCAGCGCGCTCGGCGGACTGGCGTGGTCCGCGGCGATCGGGATCGGGGGTTACCTGCTGGGCAGCAACCTCGGCCTGCTCGAGACCATCATCCGCGCCATCGGGATCGGCGGGCTCGTCTTCCTCGTCGTCATAGTGTTGGCTTTGCTGCTCGCTCAGGAACGTGCAACCCGCCGGCGATGAGGCCTACCCCTCCACCCAGGAGCAGCACCCCGAGCCCGCCGAGCACCTGGGCGGTGCCGATGTTGTCGGCGAGCGCGGCGGCAAGCAGGACGGGGAGCGCCGAGACGCCGTTTATCGTCATGTAGAGGAGCGCGAAGACCCGGCCGCGGATCGCGTCACTGGTCGACTCCATCAGGTATGTGACTGCCGGGATGAGGATCGCTCCGAACTCGACTCCGAGCAGAAGGCTGAAGGTGGCGCCCGTGATTCGGTTGTGCACCTGGAGGTCTGGAAAATGCTTCATCGCCTCCGGCACCGCGGCCAGCGCCAGGAGCGTCACCCCGTTGGCGATCAGGGAACCGGCCAACACCCGGGAGCGGTCGAGGTTGCGCAGGAACTGGCCAAGCAGGATCGCGCTGAGGATCGCGCCGGCGGTCGCCGGTCCCAGGATGACGTAGGTGTCCTCCGCCGCGATGCCGATGACCTTGCTCACGTAGGCGGGAGCGAGCGTGTAGAGATTGAAAAGGACGAGGACAGCGATGCTCACCTGGCCGAACGCGAGGCGCAAGCCGCGCGACGCACGCAGAGCATCGACACCTTCCTGCAGGTCGACGAGCATTTGGTGGAAACGGTTGCGGCTTTCCTCGACGGGAGACTCGGTGTGGCGTTCGAGCCGCGGTATATCGGATGCGAAGATGAGAGCCCCTGCGATCACGAGCAGCGCTACGGCGCACCAGTACGGCGCGTAGAGGTCGATCCTCGATATCACCGGCGCCAGCACGCCGCCGACCACGAGGGTCAGAACCATGGTCAGCAGCGCCATCGAGTTGGCGGTGATCAAGGCTTCGCGCGGCAGGATCGTAGGTATGACCGCGGCCTCGGCCGGTCCGAACAGCTGGCCAACCGCGGAAAAGATCAGCGTGATCACGAGAAGGTGGAGGAAGTCGTCTTTGACCCCGGGGATCAGTGACGCGACAGGGATCAGGGCGACCACCGCCGCGCGGCCGATGTTGCACCAGAACATGATCCGTTTGCGGTCGATGCGGTCCGCGATCACGCCTGCGGGCGGCGCGAAGAGCACCGCCGGGACCGTGTACGCGAGCAACGTCACCGCGACCGATGTGCTGCCGCCTGAGATGTGGTAAGCGAGGATGATCAGCGAGAAAAGCAGGAACTTGTCCGCGAGCTGAGCGGCCAGCTGCGCGAACCAGATGTTGCGGAACGCGGTGTGCGAGAGCGCACCACGAAAGCCGCCAGGAGCCTCGACGGGCAGCCTGATCGGATCCACAGTCGCTAGAGGTTAACGACCAAGGATGGGATTGAATGCGCCATACAGCGCTTCCCACTCCGGCAGGGTCAGCGTCTGCGGGCGCCGCGCGGCATCGATTCCGAGCTCGCTCAGGCGTGCGGCAGACTCCGCTCCGCTGATCCCGCCGATGCGTGCCAGCGTGCCTCCGACCTGCTTGCGACGGAACTGAAAAACGTCCTCGACGAAGCGCAGGAACCGATCCGTGTCTGCGACGTCGACAGCCGGCTTGTCCCGAACCTCGAGGATGACCAGGGCTGAGTCGACCTTGGGCGCGGGCGTGAAGGACGAGGCAGGGACCGTCATCACGACGCGTGGTTCGGCGAACAGCTGCACCGCTACCGTGCCAAGGCTGGCGGACGTCGTCGCGGCCCACCGCTCGCCGACCTCTTTCTGCACGACAAGGGAGAGACGGCGAGGACGCGGCGCGCGGTCGAGCAGCTTGCGAATCAAAGCCCCCGTCAAGTTGTAGGGGATGTTGCCGGCGGCAACCTCACCCCCCTCGGGAAACGCGCGTGCCACGTCGTAGCGGAGGATGTCCGCCTGCACGACCTCCACCTCGTCGTGGCCCGCGACCACTTCGCGAAGGGCGGGAATGAGCGCGCGGTCGAACTCCACTGCGACGACTCGCCGGGCGCGCGTCGCCAGCGCGATGGTGAGCGTGCCGACCCCGGCCCCGACCTCGAGGATCTCATCGACACCATCGGTTACCGCGGCGTCGGCGATTGCGTCGCGCAGCACAGGATCGATGAGGAAGTTCTGGCCGAGGCGGTGCTGGAGGGTGATCCGGTGCCGGCGCAGCAGGCTTGCCAGCTCCTGCGCATTAGCCGGATCGAAACTCACTTCATCTTTTGGAACAGCGTGATCGCGTTGGCGCGCTCCTGGTCCGCGAGCTGCTCGAGGCTGATCCCGCGCAGCTCCGCCACCACCTCGGCGGTGTCGAGCAGGTAGGCGGGCCGGTTCGGCATTCCCATCCGCTTCTGCGCATTGCCGTACGGCGAGTCGGTCTCCAGGAGGAGGCGATCGGCGGGGCACCGCTTCGCAACATCGCGCAGCGCGTCGCGGCTGGGACGCGTGATCAGGCCCGCGAAGGAGAGATAGAAACCGGCTTCGAGGAAGCGTTGGGCCCAGTCCCACTCCATCGCGAAGTAGTGCATGACCCCGCGCAGGCCGTGGTGCGCCGAGATCGCCTTGAGCAGCTCGGACGCGGCACCGCGGTTGTGGACGGACACAGGCAGGTCGAGCTCGGTGGCGATCGCGAACAGCTCGTTGAGACGCTGGACCTGGAGATCGTTGTGTGGCCCGCCGACGTGCTCGAAATCGAGGCCGATCTCGCCGATCGAGACGACCATCTCGTCCTTTGCCATCTCGTGCATCGCGGCGAGGTCCGGTTCGGACGGCTCAAGAGGGTGGTGACCCACGCCGGCCCAGACCTCCTCGTAGGCATGACCGAGCGAGACCGCATTGCTGCTGCGGTCGAGGTTGGTGCCGACCGCGATCAGTCGGGTCACCCCGGCGGCGACTGCTTGCTGCACCACCTCGGTGGCGTCTCCCAGCTCGTCGATGTGGAGATGGGTGTCTACGAAGATGCCGGTTCCTCCTCAGGCTCATCCGTGGGCACCTCATCGAGCCGCTTGAACAGCGGTTCGGGGGCGGGCAGCTTGCGGCCGGGCTGTAGGTCAGACCGCAGCCAGCGGTTCACTGCCTCGTAATCACCGGTGATGACCGTATGGGCGGACGCATCCTCCGCGAACTCGCGGACTTCCGGCTGCGGGGCGATGACGTCCTCGTAGCCCAGCATCGAGTGCAGGCGCTGCGATGAAAACGGCAGGAACGGCGTGAACATCGTCTTCAGGTTGTCCACGCAACGCAGCGCGATGTAAAGCACCGTTCCGGCGCGCTCGCGGTCGGTCTTGATGGTGTGCCACGGCTGCTCGCCGCCGAGGTAGACGTTGACCTTCGTCGCCATCGTCATGGCGTGCTTCAACGCGTTCTGGAAGCGCGCCTCATGCAGCTGCTGAGCGACGTGGTCGAGGCCTTTCTCCACCTCAGCCAGCAAGGTCTCGTCGGTCGCCGTCATCGGCCCGGGTTCCGGAACCGCGCCAAAGTTGCGATGCGCGTTGACCAGCGTCCGGTGCACGAGGTTGCCCCATGTCGCGACGAGCTCGTCATTGTTGCGGCGCACGAACTCGCCCCACGTGAAATCGGTGTCCTGGTTCTCGGGCCCCGCGATCATCAGGTAGTAGCGCAGCGCGTCGGCGTCGTATCGGTCGAGCACGTCTTTGACGTAGATGACCTGGCCGCGGCTGGTCGAAAACTTCCGGCCTTCCATATGGAGGAACTCGCTCGCGACGATGTCGTCGGGAAGGTGATAGTCGCCGGCGCCCATCAGGATGGCGGGCCACAGCACCGTGTGAAACGTGATGTTGTCCTTTCCCATCACGTAGTAGTGCGAGGCCTCTGCGTTTTCCCACCACTGTTTCCATGCGTCTGGTTCGCCTCGCTGGGCCGCCCACTCGATCGAAGCCGAAAGGTATCCGATCACGGCGTCGAACCAGACATAGATCTTCTTGGCAGGGTTGTCCTCCCATCCAGGCAGCGGAACGGGGACGCCCCAGTCGAGGTCTCGGGTGATCGCCCGCGGCTTCAGGTTGCGCACGAACTCGAGCGAGTACTTCCGGACGTTCGGCCGCCAGTTGTCGTGTGACTCGATCCAGCGCTTCAGCTGTTCGCCGAAAGCAGGCAGGTCGAAGAAGAAATGCTCGGTTTCGCGAAACTCGACGGGCGCATCGCTTCCGCGCTGGTGCGGGTTGATGAGGTCGGTCGGATCGAGTTGGTTGCCGCAGTTGTCGCACTGGTCGCCACGCGCTTCGGGATAGCCGCAGATCGGGCACTTGCCTTCGATGTAGCGGTCCGGCAATGTACGGCCGCTCGCGGGGTCGAAGGCGCCCATCTGCTTGTGCGCGACCAGGTAGCCCTTCTCATAGAGCTTGAGAAACAGGTCCTGGGTGACGCGGTAGTGGTTGGCGGTCGTCGTCCGCGTGAAGATGTCGTACGTCATGCCCAGGCGCACAAGGTCCTCGACGATCAGCGCGTTGTTCCGATCGACGAACTCGCGGGGCGGGATGCCCTCCTTGTCCGCTTCATACGTGATGGGGGTTCCATGCTCGTCGGTGCCGCTTGCCATCAGCACGCGAGAGCCGCGCAGCCGCTCGAAACGGGCGAGCACGTCCGCGGGCACGGCGAAACCGACCACGTGGCCGATATGTCGCGGGCCGTTGGCGTACGGCCACGCAGGCGCTATGAGCACAGTCCTTGGAGTCCTTTGTTCAGACACCGGAGATCACAAGGGTAAACTCGCCGCGCGAGCGGTCACCGAGGGCGGCGAGCACCTGCGACGCGGTGCCTCGCAGCACCTCCTCGTGAAGCTTCGTCAGCTCGCGTGTGACCGTGATGCTCCGCGCGGGAAGCGCGTCGGCGATGAGGGCCAGGGATTTGTGGACCCGATAAGGCGACTCGAACGCGACCGCAGGTCGCGCGTCCTCGCGCAGTGAATCGAGCAGGCGGCGCATCTCGCCCGGTTTGCGCGGTAGGTAGCCGACAAAGGTGAACCCCGGACCGCCATAGCCGGCGATCGACAGCGCGGCGGTCACCGAGCTGGGTCCGGGGATCGGCACCACGGTGTGACCGGCGGCCCACGCCGCTGTGACGAGCGCTTGCCCGGGATCGGAGAGGGTCGGCGTCCCGGCGTCGCTCACCAGCGCGACGTCGCCCTCCTCGAGGGCGGACATCACTCGCGGCAAGCCTCGCCGCTCAACCGGCGCGCGATAGCTCAGCAGCGGTTTGCGAAGTCCGTGGCGAGCCAGCAGGCGGGAGGTGACGCGCGTGTCCTCCGCCGCGATCGTCGACACCTCGCCCAGGACGCGGATCGCCCGCGCGCTCAGATCCTCCAGATTGCCGATTGGGGTTGCGACCACATACAGCTTGCTCAAACCCCTTCGAGCCAGGCTCCGATCTTGTCGGCGATGTCGACCGCAGGACCGACATAGCGCGACGCCGGCGGCAGCACGTCGAGGAACGCCTTGCCGTAGTCCCGCCCAAGGATCCGGTTGTCGAGGATGGCGACCGCTCCGCGGTCGGTCGACCGGCGGATCAGACGCCCGAATCCTTGTTTGAGGCGCAGCGCCGCCTGCGGCAGCGCCAGCTGCGAGAACGGATCGCGGACATGCTCCGCCCGCGCCGCGTAGATCGGCTCAGTTGGCACCGGGAAGGGCAGCCGGACCACGATCACGCAGCTCAAGCGCTCGCCCGGAATGTCAATGCCCTCCCAGAAGCTCGACGTACCGAGAAGGAGCGGGCGCTCGGCTTCCTCGAACGTCTTGAGAAGCTGGCGGCGCTGGCCGTCGATGCCCTGACCGAGGATGAGCACCTCATCCAGGTCGACTCGCTGCCGCAACGCCGCATGCACGTCTCGAAGCTGGCGGTGTGAGGTGAACAGAGCGAGTGTCCTCCCGCCCACCCGTCGCGCAACCGCAGCGATGAGCCGCTCCACGGCGGCATCGAACGCTTCGTCCTCGGGCAAAGGCATATCTGTGGGCAGGCATACGAGCGCCTGGTGGTAGAAGTCGAAAGGCGACGGCAAGATGAGCTCTTCGATCTCCGGGCCCAATCCCACGCGAGAGCTGAAGTAATCGAACGTGCCTCCGACCGCCAACGTTGCCGACGTGAAGACGGTCGAACGTCGCTCCGAGTAGACACGCTCGCGGAGGAGTGAGCCGACGTTGATCGGCGCGGCCCGCAGCAGCAAGTTCTCGGCACGCGATACCTGGCTGAACCAGTAGACACGGTTCGCATCTGGCCGCAGCAACGCATCGTCGATGAGTCGCATTGCTCCTTCCAGCCGGCCGCGGATCATCTCCAGCTCTCGGATGCGCTGGTCCGGCTCGTCGCCGCCAAGCCAGTCGCGCACCCCGGCAACTGCTCGGCGCAGCGACACGTCGAGCGCCGTCATCGCGGTGACTGAGCTCTCAGCCGGCATCCGTATGTGCTCCCATTCCGCTCCGCCTCGGGTGGCGGTCGTGAGGCGGACGGACTCCTCTCTTCTTTCAGCCTCGCCCAGGCGCGTCGCCACCCAGGCATCAGCGATTCGGAAAAGCTCGCGCGCGTGCGACGCCGCGGCGATTGCATTCGGTTGGGCCTCCGTAAAGGCGTCGACCGAAGCGCCCAGGTGTGGTTGCCGCTGCAGCTCATCCAGCAGGCCGTCGGTCCTTCCGTTGTCGTCGCGCCGGGCGAGCCGCTCCAGCAGGGCGATCAATCCGGGACCGTCAACCTCCTGCCGCAGCCCACGCGTGGCCGCCTCTTCGAGGTGGTGCGCCTCGTCGATGACAAGGTGATCGAACTCCGGAAGCAGGCCGCCTCCTGCCTCGACGTCGGCCAGCAACAATGCGTGGTTGATCACGACAAGGTCGGCTGTCTCGGCCTCCGCACGGGCGCGGTGGACATAGCAGTCCTCCTTGGTGCAGTGGATGCCGACGCAGTCGAGCGGATCGCTCGCGATGCGGTTCCACAAGACCTCCTCTCGGCCATGCAGCCGAAGCTCGGAGCGGTCGCCGCTCTCCGTCGTGTGGAGCCAGATGAGCACCTTGAGCTTGAACATCAGCTCTTCCGAGTCTTTGCACGGCTCGCCCAGGTAACGCCGCCAGCGCCGCAGCGACACGTAGTTGGACCGGCCTTTCAGCAGGCATGCCTTGAAGTTCCATGGCAGCCACTCGCGCAGGCTGGGCAGGTCCTTGCTCATCAGCTGTTCCTGCAGCGTGTGAGTGTTGGTCGAGATGACGACCCTCTCCCGGTGCCGGACGGCCCGCGCGAGCGACGGCACGAGGTAGGCCAGGCTCTTCCCCGTCCCGGTCCCGGCTTCAACCACCAGCGTGCCGCCGCGCGACTGGATCTGCGCGACGGCGAGCAGCATCTGCACCTGTGGCTCTCGGTGCTCGTAGCCCGGCAGGAGGTGGGCGAGCGGACCTTCCGGGCCGAGCAGCCCCATGAGGACGAAGGGGTCTTCGGGCGGCGCGACGGCTGATGCGCCGCGGCCGGCCGATTCCAGACGCACGGCAGTCTCCGGCTCCGGATTCGGGTTCGGCGCGGTCAAGGCCTCGGCGAAGAACCGGGCCACCGGCCACTCGTAGGGCGCCACGAGCGCGACCATCGACTCCTTGAGCGACTCGTCGAGGCCGACCGCCTCTTCGCGCAGCCTCAGGAGGAGCTGGCGTGTCGCGTCGGCGTCGTCGAGGGCTCGGTGCGGCCGCGGCTGGTGGAACCCCATCTCCGTCGCCAGCAGGGGGAGGCTGTGGCTTCCCGCCCCCGGGAGCAGGATGCGCGCGAGATCGAGGGTGTCCAGGATCTCCTGCGATTCGTCCCACAGCCCCGCCGCGTCGAGAAACTCGACGTCGAGCCGGGCGCCATGGCCGACTGGCTGCCGTCCGCGGAGGAACTCGGCCAGCCGGCGCAGGGCGGCCTCAGGGCTGGACGCTCCCCGCAGCTCCTCCTCCTTGATCCCTGTGAGGCGCAGCACGGTGTCCGGCACCGGGCGGCCGGGATCGACCAGCTGTTCCAGGGTGGAGGTGACCTGGTCGGAGGTGAAGGCGACGGCCCCGACTTCGATGACTCGGTCTCGAGCCGGGTCGAGACCGGTCGTCTCGAGGTCCAGGGCAGCGTATTCCGGCAACTTTTCAGCGATTCTACGAACCCGGATGAATCCGGGTCTGAACTTGAGTCCCGAACTGTAATATGTGCGCCCGATGGTAACCGGGGCGATCGAGGCTCCCAAGCGTCTGGAAGACCTGCACGTCCGTCGTGATCTGGTCGCCAGCCTGCTGCTCCGGACGCTCGCCTTCGCCGATCAGCTCACCGGCTCCGCGCTCGAACAGCGCCTTGGTCTCCCCTTCGAAACCTTCTCCCCCCTGATCGACGAGTTCGAGAAGAACCAGCTCATGGACACCCGTGGCGTATCGAATGATGCGGGGCTGGAAGGCCGGCCCTACCCGGTCAAGATGAACTACGCGATCTCGGGCGCCGGGCGCCAGCGCGCGGCGGAGATGTCGGCCGTGCAGACGCGCTACCTCGGGCCATGCCCGGTCAACTTCGAGGACTACCTCGCCCTCATCCGCTCCCAGGTCACGGGCAAGTCGCCGGTCACGGACGCCCAGCTCAAGAAGGCATTGGGGGAGCTCGAGCTCGAACAGCACATCATCGACCAGATCGGTGGCGCGATGGTCTCCCGCGCGTCGCTGTTCATCTTCGGAGCTCCAGGCAACGGCAAGAGCACGATCACCGAGCGCATGGCGCTGCTCATGGGCGCGCCGATCGAGATCCCGCACGCGGTCGCCCTCGGCGACGAGATCGTCCGCGTCATCGACCCCGTCTACCACAAGATCGCGGAGGGCGAGCAGCCTGTCGACCGCCGGCTGGTCAAGGTCGAGCGGCCCGTCGTCACCGCAGGCGGTGAGCTGAAGCTGCAGCAGCTCGACCTGACCTACGACTCGCAGAACCGCTACTACGAGGCACCGCTGCAGTGGAAGGCGAACGCCGGCGTGTTCGTGATCGACGACTTCGGCCGCCAGGAAGTGCCGCCGATGCGGCTCCTCAACCGCTTCATCGTGCCGATGGAGAAGAAGATCGACTACCTCGACCTGTCGGCGTCCGGCCGCAAGATCGAGCTGCCGTTCCTGTGCCAGGTCGTGTTCTCGACCAACCTGTCGCCCACCGAGCTGGTCGACGAAGCCTTTCTCCGCCGCATGGCCTACAAGATCGGCATCGGCAACCCGACGCCCGAGGCCTTCGGCCGCATCCTTCGCTTCGAGTGCGACCGCCAGGGCGTGCCGTTCGACGAAAAGGCGATCGGCTACCTGCTCAACAACCTCTACGGCAAGAAGCCGCTCCGCGGCTCGCATCCCCGCGCCCTGGTGGCGCGCCTGGTCGACCTTGCCAACTACCGCCAGCAGCCGCCCCGGCTCACCCCCCAGTCGCTCAAGGAAGCATTTGACGCCTGCTTCAACCCCGCCCTCGGCAGCCTGGTCGAAGATGACTGGGCCCGCCCTGCGATCGGCTAGGCCGGTCTAAACCGGCCGGGTCACTCCCTCGAGGCGGCGCCGCCAGCCCTCGAGGTCGCTGTACCGCCCACGCAAGTGCGGCGGCAGCAGGTCGGCGATCGCGACCATGATCGCGTCCGCGGCTTCTTCATGGGAGACGCGTTCCCCGCCAGGCCGCCGCTGCAAGACCACAAACGGCTTTCCGAAGCGAATCTTCACCGGCACGCGCCGCGGCCAGATCGTGCCCTTGGGCATGCACTCGCGGGTGCCGGTGAGGGCGACCGGCAGGACGGGGCTGCCCGACTTCTGGGCGATGAAACCAGCTCCCGCCTCCGGAGTCGACAAAACGCCTGCTTCGACCCGTGTGCCTTCTGGATAGATGACCAGCACGTGGCCGGCTTTCAGCAGGTCAAACGAGCGCCGAATGGCAACGCGGTCCGCCGTGTGGCGCGTCACCGGAAACGCCTGGTAAGCCGTGAACAGCCAGCGCAGCGACGACCTTTGGAAGTATTCGGACTTCGCCATGCTCCAGGTGTCCGGTCGCCCAAGGAAGGCCGGAACCATCGGCGGATCAAGCGTGGCGAAGTGATTCGCACAGACGATCAGCGGTCCTGAACGCGGGACGTTATCCCTGCCTTCGACGGTGAACAGCCCGACGAGAAAGGTGCGGGTCATGAAGCGCATGAAGGCCTTGAGGAGCGCGTAGATCACGCGCCGGCCCGGATGTGGTTGATGATGCGGTCGACCACCTCATCGAGATCGAGGTTGTCCGTATCGATGATCGCGGCATCGCCGGCCGGCTTGAGCGGCGCGATCGGTCGCTCAGAGTCGACTCGGTCCCGGAGCTCAACCTCCTTCCGCATCGCTTCCTCGTCCACCGCCTCACCCCGCCGCTCGAATTGCGCCGCACGACGCCTGACTTTCTCGTCGAGGCTCGCGACCAGGAAGAACTTGTGGTCGGCGTCGGGAAAGACGACCGTGCCGATGTCGCGGCCGGCCATGACCACGCCGCCCTCCCCCATCCGCCGCTGCTGGGCCACCAGGGCCTTGCGCACCCCGGGGATCGCGGATACCACGGGCAGCGCGTCGGCGTAGTCGACGTCGTAGATCCCCTCGGTCAGCTCCACCCCGTCCGCCCAGACCCTCTCGCCGTCGACCCGGATCGGATAGGCCTCGGCAAGCCGGGTCACGGCGTCGCCATCGTGTGGGTCGATGCCGCGCTCGGTCGCCATTCGCGTGATCGCGCGGTACATCAACCCGCTGTCAATAAAAGGAAGGCCGAGCCTCTCGGCGACCCGTTTGCCGACGGCGGACTTGCCGGACGCGACGCCCCCGTCGATTGCAATGATCATGGCCCGACGATCATGCGGTCACGATCGCGACTGATCGAGGCCGGTCGCGCGGTGGAGCGCGGCGACCTCTCCCTCCGACAGGACCCGCCAGCCGCCGGTCTTCAGACGACCCAGCTTCAGGGGTCCGAACGCGGTGCGGCGAAGAGACAGAACGTTGTGCCCGATCGCCTGCATCATGCGGCGGACCTGGCGGTTCCTTCCCTCATGGATGACGATGCGCAGCTCGGCGCGTCCGGAGTCGCGATCGCCTTTCGTGGCCCGAAGCATCTCGACCTCTGCCGGCGCCGTCGTCACGTCGTCGAGCCTCACGCCCTCGCGCAGCGCTTTCAGCTGCGTGGATGACGGCACACCGGCCACGACAACCTCGTATTCCTTGGCGACCTTGAAGCGCGGATGAGTCAGGCGATAGGCAATCGCGCCGTCGTCGGTCAGGAGCAGAAGGCCGGTGCTGTCCGCGTCGAGCCTGCCTACGGGAAAGAGGCGGTGACCGTGCTTACCCTCTTCCCCGACCACATCGAGCACGGTCGCCCGCGACGACTCGTCACTCGCGGTGGCGATCACGCCCAGAGGCTTGTTCAGCATGAGGTAGCGATGGCTGGTGGCGGGCTTGACGGGTCGGCCGTCCACGGTGACCCGGTCGACGTCGGGATCGATCTCGAGACCGGCGGCCGGCGGTCGCTCGCCGTTCACCCGCACCGAGCCCGAGGCGATCATATCGTCGGCCGCGCGGCGGCTGGCCACGCCGGAGCGAGCCAGGAACCTATTTAACCTTTCGCGCGTTCGAGGAGCTCCGCGCCGTCGCTGGGCGTCGGAAGGTGCTCGAGCGACTCGATGCCCGTCACCTGGAGGAAGCGCATCGTCGTGCCGTAGAGCTTGGGTTGGCCTGGGCCCGAGCCCCTGCCCACCTCCGTGATCAGGTCGCGCAGCTCGAGGTTGCCCAGCACGCTCTCGCAGTTGACCCCGCGCACCTCCTCGATGCGAGCTCGCGATACGGGCTGCTGATAGGCCACGATGGCGAGAGTCTCGTAGGCCGCCTGGGAAAGCCTGCCGGAGACTTCGGGTCGCAGCGCGCGGCGCACCGCGGGTGCGTACTCCGGGCGCGTCGCCAGGTGGATCTCGTCGTGGTGGCGCATGAGCATCACTCCGCGGCCCTCGAGTGCCTCGCGAAGCTGCTCCAGCGCGCCCTCGACGCTGTTGCGGTCGCTGTCGGTCGCCTGCTGCAGCTCGCGGACCTTGAGCGGGCGGTTGGAGCTGAAGAGAATAGCTTCGAGCGCGGCGGAAATGCTGCTCACGCTGCAGGCTCCCGGGTCTCGACGTGGATGGGTCCGAAACGCTCCTTCTGCCTGACCCGCACGACCGAGCGGCGGATCAGCTCGAGCACCGCCACGAACGTGACGACGGCTTCGAGGCGATCCTCCGATTCGAGGATGAGCTCGATCAGCTCGATGGGTCCCTGGCGCAGCCGGTCCGTGATCATGTCCAGCTTTTCCTGCAGCGTCCAGGTCCGACCGTGCACGACGAGTGGCCGCGGCGGAATTCGCGCCAGCACGCTGTTGAAGGCGGCCACAAGGAAGTCGACGTCCAGCGGCTGCTCCTGACCGCCCGCCTCGACAGGTCGCGCGGGCGGGGGAAACGCGAACGTTTCCTGCTGCGCGCGCTCCAGGAGCTCTCCGGCAACCTCCTTGTACGCGCGGTACTCCTCGAGGCGCTGACGCACCTCGTCCTCCCACCCGAGCAGCTCCGTCTCCTCGTCGGTGGGATTCTCACCGGGCAGCAGGCGAATCGACTTCAGGAGGAGGAGGCGCGCCGCCATCCACAGAAACTCGGCCATCTCCTGTGGATCGGGGATCTCGCGCGACGCCAGCTCGGCGAGGTAGGCATCCGTCACCTTGGCGAGCGATACCTTGAAAATGTCGACTTCTTCGCGCTCGACCAGCGCCAGGAGCAATTCCAGAGGACCTTCGAATACAGGAGTGTTCACGCTGAGCTGCGCGCCCTGTCCCAGGGGCGTTTCCACGAGGCGTAAGGCTACCTCACGTCCTCCCGCGGGGCCTCGCCGCCTCTCCGAGAAGCTCGTGTGCCCGAGCCACGGCCTTCGCTGTGACGCCGCCGCTCATCATGCGCGCGAGCTCGCGGGCCCTCTCTTCGTCGGTGCTCAACTCGCGCACCGTCACCACGTTTCGGCCGTCGCGGCCCGGCGCCTTTTCGACCACCAGGTGATGGTCGGCGAACGAGGCGATCTGGGCCAGATGCGTAACCACGAGCACCTGATGGCGGGTCCCAAGTCTCTTCAATCGAAGGCCGACCTGGATGGCAGCCTCTCCGCCGATGCCCGCGTCGACCTCGTCGAAGACCAGCGTCGGGATCCGGTCGCCACCGGCGCCCACCGTCTTGACCGCCAGCATGACGCGAGCTAGCTCACCGCCCGACGCGACCTTGGCAAGGGGTGCGATCGGCTCTCCAGGGTTCGCCGAGAACATCATCTCAGCGGCCTCGGCCCCCGACGACGCGACCTCGGCGAGCGGGCGAAGCGCAACTTCGAACCTCGCGTCTTCGAGGCGCAGTCCGTGCAACTCCGCCGTGACCGCCGTTTCCATTCGCGTCGCGGCGTCGGCGCGAGCCCTGGTGAGCCGGGCGGCGGCCGCCTCCAGGTCGCGGCGCCGTTGTGCTTGCTCGCGCGTCGCGGTCGCGATTGCGGAGTCGAGGTCTTCGGTGGCGTCGAGCTGGACCTCGAGACGCTGGCGCTCGAGCACCGCGGACTCGATCGAACCGCCGTGCTTGCGCTTGATGGCCTCTAGGACGGAGAGACGCGACTCGATCGCCTCGAGCCGGACCGGGTTGGAGTCCAGAAGCTCGACATACCGCCTCACCCCAGCCGCGACATCTGAGAGCTCCCCGGCCAACGCGTCCAGCCGCGCTGCCTGGTCGCCAAGGCGACCGTCGAGCGCAGCTGCTGAGCTCATCGCGGCCGCTGCTCGCGCGAGGCCATCCTCATGCAGCGCAGCCATCGCCTGCTGACCGAGGTCCGCGAGCCGCGCCGCATGCCGCATCGCAGCGCGCTCCGCGGCGAGAGCGTCATCCTCGCCGGGCTGGGGGTCGGCCTGGCGGAGCTCGTCGAGCCGCCAGCGGAGGTATTCCTGCTCACGCTTCCCGCGCGACCGCAGCTGTTCGAGATCGCGCAGCGCATTCGCCGCCGTGAGATAGGCGGCGTGAGCCACCGCCGCGCCGGCCCGTAGCTCCAGGGCACCTCCGTACGCGTCGAGCAGCTCGGTTTGCGTATCAGGATCTAGCAGCGCGTGGTGCTCATGCTGGCCATGGAGCGCCACGAGCCTGTCGCCCAGCTCACGGAGCTGGCCCGGCGTCGCAGCGCGCCCGTCGATCCTGGCCGCGCTGCGTTTGCCTACCTCGCGGACGAGGACGACGGAATCGAATGCCGCCTCCACGATGGCTCGCTCAGCGCCGTGGCGAACCTGGTCCGTCGACGCCCTCGCGCCGAGCGCGAGGCTGAGCGAGTCAACGATCAGCGACTTCCCGCTGCCCGTTTCCCCTGTGAGCAGGTTGAGCCCGGCACCGAAACGCACGGTCGATTCCGCGACCAGGGCCAGGTCGCGCACCTTGAGCTCTTTGAGCACGACTTATTTCTTGGGGACCAGCGGCCGGCCCCACCCAAGCTTCTCGCCGAGGCGCTGATAGAAGCTTTCGGGCGGGCTGAACCGGACGACCTTGAGGCGCTTGGTGTGCGATCCGCACCTGACCACATCGCCGACCGACACCTCATGTCCCCGACCCTGGCCATCCACCCGCATCTCTCCGGGGCCTCGCAGCACGCTCAGGCTGATGTCCTGGCCTGGAGCGAACACGATGGGCCGCACGGTGAGCGCGAAAGGGCTCATCGGCACCAGCAGGAGGTCTTCCAGCGTCGGCTCCAGGATTGGCCCGCCGCTCGCCAGGGCGTACGCGGTCGATCCGCTGGCGGTCGCCACGATGGCGCCGTCCGCATCGATCACCCCCACCCGCTGCCCGCCCACGTCGATCTCCATGCGCAGGATGCGGGACTCGCCCGCGTGGTCCACCACAACCTCGTTCAGGCCGATCTCCTGCACCATGGTGTGGCCCTTTCGCGCGAGCGTGACCTGCAGCATCGTGCGTTCCTCGATCCGGTAGGAGCCGTCGAGGAACCGGCGCAGGCCCACCTGCATGTGTTCCGCTTCGATCTCGGTCAGGAACCCGAGGTGCCCGTGGTTGACTCCCAGGATCGAGATCTCCCGCGGAGCAGCCACCCGTGCCCCGGCGAGAAAAGTTCCGTCGCCACCGAGCGTGAGGATCAGGTCGGTGCCTTTCAACAGTTCGGCGGTCGTCGCCGCGTCGGCGTCGCGCTTGAGCTCGACGCCCTCGACCTGCCGCGCCTCCATCGCGTGAAAGACATCGTCCACCTCGTGCTCTTCCACGCCTGAGCCACGAATGAGACAGACCTTCATGCCTGCTCCGGTTGCAGGTGGACGAAGATCTCGCGATTGCCCTGGATGCCGGTCACCTCAGACGGCGCCTTTCCGGTGATCGCATAGCCGTTGGCGGAGCACCAGTCGGCGAAGCGCGCAAGCGCGGCCTCGACCGCCGCCTGGTCGCGCACGATGCCACCTTTGCCGACCTGCCCGCGGCCCACCTCGAACTGCGGCTTGAAGAGGGCGACGACTTCGCCGCGCGGCGCGGCGCGGCGTACGGCAGGCAGCACCTTCTCCAGGCTGATGAACGATACGTCGATCACGACGAGGCTCACGTTCTCGGGAAAAGTTTCGAGGTCGCGTGCGTTGGTGCGCTCGATGACGACGACGCGAGGGTCCTGGCGCAACCGCCAGTGCAAGAGCCCACGACCTACGTCCAGCGCGAACACCTTCTCGGCGCCCCGGCGCAGGAGGACGTCCGTGAAACCGCCGGTGGACGCGCCGATGTCCGCGCAGACTCGTCCGGCGGGGTCGACACCGAATCCATCGAGCGCGGGCGCCAGCTTGAGCGCACCCCGGCTCGCGTAGCCAGGCTCCGCATCGACGTCGATGCTGGCGTCGTCCCTGACGGTTCGGGCCGGGCTGCGCACGGTCTCCCCAGCGACGCGAACCTTGCCCGCCAGGATCAGGGCCTGCGCCCGCTCGCGCGACTCGGCCAGACCGCTCTTGGCAACCAGCACGTCAAGACGGGGCATCACGCGATCAGACGATCAGGCCTACGGCAAGACCGATCACCGCGCCCACGAGCACTTCGAACGGCGTGTGTCCAAGTAGCTCGCGCAGACGCGCCTCCTGCACGCCTCGCATGTTGACCAGGTCCTCGACGAGCCGATTCAGGACCTCGGCCTGACGGCCGGCCGCGCGGCGCAAACCCGCAGCGTCGTACATGACCACAAACGTGAAGATAAGGGCGATCGCGAATGCGGCGGAGCTCAGCCCGGAATATTTACCAATCGCGGTGGTGAGGCCCATCACGATCGCGCTGTGGCTGCTGGGCATGCCTCCTGTCTCCGCCAGTACCCGGAGGTTGATCCGGCGCTGGCGGACGGAGGTGAGGATGAGTTTGGCCGCCTGGGCAATCGTCCAGGCCACCAGCGGCGCAAGCAGGAATCTCAATCCTGCAGCAGGTTAGCCGTTTGCTCCGCGCGAGCTTTCAGCTCGGTGAATCGCGACTGCGCATCGGCGAGCAGGCGAAGCGCCCGCTCGTAAGCCCCCACGAGCTCCTCCAGCGGCGCCGTACCGGCGGCTAGCTTGCCGATCGTCTTGTCGAGCTCCCCGAGCAGCTCGTCGAGCCCGGCGGCCTCGCTCAAGTCGCGGTGGCCGCAACGCGGCCCAGGATCCCGTTGACGAAGCGCCCCGCCTCGTCGCCCGAGAAAGTCTTCGCGAGCTCGATCGATTCGTTGATGGCGGCCTTGGTCGGCACCTTGCGGTCGACCGCGATCTCGTAGATGGCGATCCGGAGGATGACGCGGTCCACCTTGGCCATCTGGTCGAGCCGCCAGTGCTCGGACGCTTCGGCGAGTATCCCATCGAGCCTATCGTGATTGGCGATCACGCCCTGCACCAGCTGGCGGGCGAAGTTCGCGACTTCCTCGGTGGCCGCGCCCTCGGACGCGTGATAGCTCAAGACCTCTTCAGGATCGTCGCTGCTGCCTTCCAGCTGAAAGAGAACTTTGAGCGCCAGCTCCCTCGCCTGATGGCGCTTGCCGGCCGAGTGTCTATGAGGCGAAGGCAACACTCGAGACGAAGACGTTCACCTCACCGACCTCGAGACCCAGCATGCGCTCGGTCGCTTCGACCACGTTCGATTGCACCGACGCGGCAACGTCCGCGAGCTTCGCCTCGGAGTCGACCGTGATGAACACCTCGAGATGGATCGACCGATCGCCTTCGATGTGCACGCGCACCCCTCGATGCGCCGCCTGGCGCCGAACCCAGTCACCGAAGTGGCGGGCGGCGGCCTCGTCCATTTCCTCCACACCCTCGACCTCACACGCGGCCAGAGCGGCGATGCTCGCGATCACTTCGTTGGCCACACGGACAGCCCCCAGCGATCCGTTCTCACTCACGACGCGCTGATCGTACAACCCAAGTCGCTCAGGCGCGCTCCACGTACGACTGATCGCGTGTGTCGACCCGGATCACGTCACCCGACTGGATGAACAGCGGCACCTGAATCGTGGCGCCTGTTTCGAGCTTGGCCGGCTTGGTCGCACCTGAGACCGTGTCTCCCTTGAACCCTGGATCGGTCGAGACAACCTTGAGATCGACGTTGATGGGGAGCTCGACTCCGATCAACCGGTCCTGGTAACGCTGCAGGAACACGGTGCTCCCGTCTCTCAGAAGAGGAAGCACGGCCTCGAGCATATCCTCGTCCACCGCCACCTGGTCGTAAGTCTTGCTGTCCATGAAGTAGTGGTGCGAACCGTCGGAATACAGATACGTCGCCTCTGTGCTGTCGATGCGCACGGTGCGGTACTTGTCTCCACTGCGAAAGCTCTGCTCGAATATCGAGCCGGTGAGCACGTTGCGCAGCTTCGCCTTGATGACGGCTCCCGCGCGCGCCAGCTTGATGTGTTCGACGCTCACGATGGACAGCAGCTGGCCGTCCATCTCGAACATCGTCCCGTTTCGGAAATCGTTCGATGAGATCACTGTTCCGCCAAGAACTCCAATGCAAGTCCGTAACCCGCAAACCCAAGACCGGTGATCACGCCACGTGCCGCGCGCGCGGTAACGCTCCGCGACCTGAACTCTTCCCGCGCGTGGATGTTCGAGAGGTGAACCTCCACGACGGGTAGCGCAAGGGCCTGTAGGCAATCGTAGAGGGCGAGAGAGTAGTGGGACAGCGCGCCGGGATTGATGAGGATGCCGGCGGAGCCGGGTCCCTCTTTCTGCAGGAAGTCGATGATCTCGCCTTCGTGGTTGCTCTGCAAGAGACTTACCTCCAGGCCCAGCGCGGCTGCCTTCTCGCGCACCGTCTGATTCAGATCCTCGAGGGATCGGGTGCCGTAAATGTGCGGCTCGCGCTTGCCGAGCAAATTCAGGTTTGGTCCGTTGACCACGACCACGCGCTTCACGCGAGCGACCTCGTGACCACGCGCCGGATCGTCGCACCCGGGACCATATGGCCGATCTCCGCGTGACCAATGCGTCGCGGCATCACCCAGGCGACCTTTCCGCGGCGGGCTTTCTTGTCGAGCGCGATCGCGGCGAGGACGCGCTTGGGATCGGCTCGCGGCGCGACATCAGGCAGGCCCAACGAAGCCAGCAATGCGTCTTGCGAGTCGACCACGCGCTTGCTGCACAGGTCCATCGCGAGCGCGATGCGGCCGGCGACCCTCATCCCGAAGGCCACCGCCCGGCCGTGCGTCACGCGAAATCCCGTCGCCGCCTCCAGCGCGTGGCCGGCCGTGTGGCCGTAGTTGAGGATCGCCCGGGGCCCTCGGTCGCGCTCGTCTTTGGCCACGATCAATGCCTTTGCCGCCACGCACCGAAATACCACGCGCTCCAGCATCGACAGATCGCGTTCGAGGAGTCGGGGCGCGTTTCGCTGCAGCAGGTCGAACAGACCGCGGTCCATGGCGACGGCGTACTTTACAACCTCGGCGAAGGCGTCCCGATAGCCGGGACCGGGCAGAGTCTCGATCGCCGCAAGGTCGGAGATCACGGCCGATGGCTGCCAGAACGAACCGATGGCGTTCTTCGAACGCCTGGCGTTCACCCCCGTCTTGCCGCCGATGCTCGAGTCGACCATCGCGAGAAGCGTGGTGGGAACGGCGACGAGGCGGACGCCCCGCTGCCACATCGAAGCCGCCAGGCCGGCGAGGTCTCCGACGGTGCCACCGCCCACCGCGATCACGCACCCCCCGCGATCGATCTGCTGCCGTTCGAGGAACGACAGCACGTGCTCGAGCTGAAGCATCGATTTGGAGCGCTCCCCCGCGGGGACGGCGTGGATCCCTGTCTTCAGGCCGGCCCGCTTGATCGCTTTGGCCACCTTCAGCGCCCACGGCCGGACGTTGGTGTCGGTGATGATCGCCGCGCTCGTGGGGTCGAGGCGCGTGATGACGTTGCGGAGCTCGCGGTGCAGGTTCGTTCCGATCAGGACGGGGTACCCGCCGGACGCCGAGTCGAGGATCAGGCGGACCAAAGCTTCATCACGTCATCGGCGACTTCGCCCGCGGGGCGGTCCCCGTCCACGATGTGTGCCGCCTGTTCGTAGCGCTTACGGCGCCGCTCGAAAAGCGCCTCCACCTCGGATGCAGTCCGACCTGAGATGAGCGGGCGCCCGGCCAGCTTGCCGATTCTCCCCCACGCCGCCTGAAAGGAGATCTCGAGGTAGACCGTGACCGCGCGCTCCGAGATCAACACCCAGTTATCGTCGTCCATCACTGCCCCTCCCCCCAGCGCGACCACCGTGTCGCCCTGCAGCGCATGAGGCAGCACCTTCCTTTCGAGAGCCCGAAAGACAGGCTCGCCGCTCGTGGCGAAGATCTCCGCAATCGACATCCCGGCTTCATGCTCGACCAGGTGATCCAGGTCGAAGAATTTCGCGTGCACCCGCTCCGCGACCAGCGCCCCAACCAGGGTCTTGCCCGACCCCATGAAGCCGAGCAGCGCGAGTGGCCTGCGTGAGTGGTTAGACGCCGCTTGGGTTGGCCGGCACTGGAGTTGCAGACGGCGCGACCGCTACCCCGCCTCCGCGCCGCTTCTCGGATTGGACGAAGACCTGGTCGCGGAAATCGCCGGGCTTCGGCAGGTGGTCAAGGACTTCGGCGCCCTGGGCGCCGGCCGCGTCCACTTCGACCCGACCGTATCCGAGGATGCGGCCGATCAGCGATTGCCTCGTCGTGCAGTCCTGCACCCGGTCGATCGGGATGATCTTTTCCTGGCGGCTGAAGACGCCCGCCTGGATCGTGATCCGTTGGTCGCTCAGCGTATAGGTGATCGACTGCCATCGGATCCAGACCACGATGAACCAGAGCAGCGCGAGCGCGACCACGCCGATCGTCAGGAAGGTGCGCAGCTTCGGCACGTAAAAGCCGTAGTCGGGCCCGAGCAGCGTGAGATCGGCGACGATGGTGACGACGAGCAGGACCACTGGGACGACCAGGCTCTTGACGACCGTGATCCAGTGGGGATGGTCCTTCAGGATGAGGTTCTCGCCGGGAAGGAGCTTGCTCATGGCGCGCTATTGTCGCTCACTTGAGCGGGTCCAGCAGCATGATCAGCGCTCCAGCCGCAAGGTATGGTCCGTAGGCGATCGTCCCCTTGAGCGATCGGTGCCAGGCGATATATCCGATCGCGATCAGCCCGGCCAGGACCACCCCGTAGAACATCGCCGTGAACGTGTACGGCCAGCCGAGCAGCAGACCCATGAAGGCGGCGAGCTTGACGTCGCCGAAACCCAGTGCCTCGGCCTTGAAGATCGCCGAGCCGGCCAGGGCGAGGATGAGGAACAACGCGCCAGCGATCAGCCCCATCACGATTCCTATCCACCACGGTTGGCGCCACAGCCCAAGCGCCGGGGTAATCAGGGGCGACAGGCTGACCACGAGCGCGAGCGCCATAGACGGAAATATGACGCGGTCGAGGATCAGTCGGTGCTCGAAGTCGAAGAAGATCACCTGCACCAGGACAAGCGCGAAAACGCTTCGTAGGAGAAGTAGAGGGAGGGGCGTGATGACGAGCGCAAAGACCGCAAAGACGATCGCGGACAGGATCGGTGGACCGTACTCCTGCCACCGCCTGTGCCCCGGCTCAAGGCCCTCCATGCGAGCGAGCTTGACCGAGCCCCAGCGTACGAACCAGCCCGCCGCGGCGCCCACGATCGCCCAGAGCGCTGCGACGATGTACGGGCTCACGTTAAACAATGGATGTCACGGATCGAGAGTCTCGCGCATCGCCTCGAGCGGCGCCGCGCGTCCGGTCCACATCAAGAACGATGTCGAGCCCTGCCCGAGGAGGATCTCCCAGCCGTCGACGGCCGGCAGACCCAGGGAGCGAGCCTTGCGCACAAGCGGTGTTCCGCCGGTCACGTAGACGAGGTCGATCACCGCGCCGTCCTTGGGTAATGCCGCCGGACGCAAGGGCATCTCGTCGTGCCGGCCGAGCGGGGTTGCGTTGATCAGGACATCGGCGGCTCGCGTGATCCCGGCCACCGACGGATCGTTCCAGCCGAGGACCTTGCCGGGGAGGTCGGCGCCGGCCGGGTCACGCAGCACGAACGTGACGTGTCCGCCCTCCATCGCCACCGCGGAGGCACGCGCGGCGCCACCCCCGCCGAGGATCACGGCGTTCGCTCTCGGCGGATCGACGCCCAGCTCTTCGAGCGCGAGACGGATCGCGGGGATGTCCGTGTTGAAGCCACCCAGCCGGCCTCGGTCATTGACGATGGTGTTCACCGCCCGTGCGCGTAACGCCTCCGGCGCAACGCTGTCGAGCTCCTCCATGACGGCCTGCTTGTACGGGATGGTGACGTTGGCGCCCCCGACGTCCGGTGCCCTCAACCGCTGGACGGCGGCGGCAAGCTCGCGACGCGGGATGTCGAGCATCTCGTAGGTCCACCTCATGCCTAGGCTTGCGAACGCGGCGTTGTGCATGGCCGGACTGCGCGAGTAGGAGATCCCTTCGCCCAGCAGAAAGACCCGACGCTTCAGGAGGCGCTCACGCCGTACTTCTGGATGTCGTTGTCGAAGTCCTGCTGATTGGTTTCGAAATGCGTCGTGCCCTGCCTGTCCGTGAAGTAGAAGAGGTAGCTGGTGACGGGAGGGTTGATGCAGGCCGCAAGGGCCTCCTTGCCCGGGTTGCTGATCGGCGTCGGCGGAAGGCCGGCATGCTTGCGGGTGTTGTAGGGCGAATCGAGGCTGAGCTCGGCCGCGGTCGGTTCGGGCGTCAAGCGCCCGAGCGCGTAGAGAAGGGTCGCGTCGACCCCCAGAGGGATGTTCTGCCGCAGCCGGTTGTAGTACACGCTGCACACGTTGCCGCGGTCGGCGGCGTTCTTGTTGTTGGCCTCGCGGTCCACCATCGACGCGAGGATCACGATGGTGCGGATGTCTTCCTTCGGGCGGCCCGGCGTCGCCTGCGCGATCTGCGATCGCCAGTCGGACGAGAACACCGCCGCGAACTGATCGAGCTGCGCCGCAACGAGCCCCTTCGCCCCGAGCGACGGGTCGACGAGGTAGGTGTCGGGGAACAGGTAGCCCTCGTAGGGAAAGTCTCCCGGTGGTGGCAGCGTGGGCAGGAAGCTGTAGGCCGCGGCGAGCGCCGGATCCCTGGCCGCCTTCAGGTAGTCGGCGCCTGTGAGCGTGCCGATCTTCTTGCTGTCCACAAGCGATGCCTGGGAGCGAAGCGGGAAACCTTCCGGAAACGTGATCGTCTTCTCGTCTGGCCGGCCATGCTGCAGCGCCGTCACGATCTGGCTGAGCGACATGTTGGCATTCAGGACGAACGAGCCCGCCTGGAACTTCGGACCCGCGTCGGTCAATCGTGTGTACATGTCGAACGCGATGGTGCTGCGGATGAGGTGTAGGTCATAGAGGTCGCTCCCGATCTGGGCGGGCGACTCACCGGGGTCGATGTGGAACGTCACGTTGTGGCTGGCTGAAGAGATCGGCGTGTTGACGTTGAAGTTCCACCAGTCGTAGGCGCGGGACGTTCCGAAGCCGAGCACCGCGAGGATGGCGACGATCGCGACGAGCCGCTTCATTCGACGATGTCCTTCTCGAGTGCTTCCATCACGCGCTTGAACTCATCGCCGTCGACCGTCTCCAGTCCCGAAGCGGATTCGCGGAGCAGCATCACTCGTTCAGGGTCGTCCGCGTCTTCGACCAGGTAGTACGCGACGGCGTCGAGGTCGAAGGCGTCGTGCAGCTTGAAGCGCCTTTCGACGCCGCCCTCGTCGACCAGGGTGACGTGATCACTCACGTTTGCGATCCAGGTGCGACTGGAGGAGAAGGGTGGCGGCCACGCGGTCAATGCTCGCGCGTCTTTTGTCGCGGCGCACGCCACCAGCGAGCAGGGACTTTTCCGCGGCCGCCGTGGTCAGCCGCTCGTCGACCAGCTCGACAGGCAGGCGCGTGGCCCGGCGCAGCTCGTCGGCCAGCGCGCGCGCGGCCTTGGCCTCGGGCCCGAACGATCCGTCCAACCGGAGCGGCAAGCCGACGACCAACTTGGTCGCCCCGGCCTGGGCGGCGATGCCGGCGAGCCTGGCGACAAGGGTCTCGTGCGGTTCGGCCGGCACGGTCGCCAGGGCCTGCGCGATCGTCCCGGTCGGATCGCTGACAGCAAGCCCCACTCTTTTCGAACCGGAATCCACCGCAAGCACCCTCACCTGGTGGCCTACGGGGATGGCGACGGCGACGGCGACGCTGTTGAACCCTGCGACGCGGCTTCGGCCGAGGGTGCGTTGGACTCGACGACGTAATGCAGCTGGATGCGCCGGTCGAGAAGCGGCATCAACGGAAGGGCCAGCGGCTGCTCCTTGATCGCCACCGAGCGGATGGGCAGCTTCTCGAGGTAGAACCGGGCCTGCGTGACCGGCCGGCCGACGATCTGAGCGCGGATCTTCTCTTCGTCGAGCTTCGGCGCGACGTACGCGGAGGCGCTACCGACGAACACGAGGTAGCCGCCCTTCGCCGCGCTGAGCAGGCGATAGGTGACCTGGATCGGGCTTTCGGTCAGCAGCTGCTGGTCATTCGGCACGCGCTGCGCGAGGTACGTCTTGAACGCCTGGACCACGTCGGCGTCGGTGTAGAAGTCGCCCTCGCCGCTGACCGTCATGGTCATGGTGAACGTCGGCACCTTGTCCTGCGGCTGGTGGTCGGTCGTGATCAGCGGCGCGCCGAAGATGATCGACTCGCTCAGCTTCTCGCCCGCCTGCCCTCCGGCCGCGAGCTGCTGCGCGACCGACTGGTGCAGCGACTGCTCGAGCTGAGCGCGAGCCGCGTCGAAGTCGGACTCGGTCATGAGCGGGGTCGAGGAAGGGTCGGTTCCGTTGCCGGTGGCCTGCGGGTTGTTGACAGTGAGCCTGTTCGGGTCGAACACACTGTGCTCGATCTCCGTGATCGTGCCGTTGCCGACGTTGCCGACGCTGCCGGGAGTCACCGCTACGACGTTCGCCGTGGCGGTTCCTTTCCAGGGAACCAGGGTGTCCTTGGAGTTCTGGAAGAACTCGATCCCGTTGGTGTTTTTCAAGTACTGCCCGTACTTGAGGACGATCCCTTTGGATCCGCAGTCCGGTCCCGGACATGGTGCGGAGAACTTGTTCGAGTAGACAACCTGGCCGGTGGAGGGTGCGAGCGGGACGGTTTTCGATCCGGTGACCTTGAACCCCTGCGAGTTCGACTTTGACACGCTGACCGCGCGGACCTTGATCGGGGGCTTGCCGGGCTGGGCCTGGATCTCGACGTCCTTCTGGGTGTAGGGCTGCGCCTGAGCGATAAGCGTCACCGAAGCGGACGGCACGAACACCGCGGTCGCGAACAGCCCGACCAGGATCAAGGTGATGGCGGTGACGTAGAGAAGGAATCGCCCAGGCTTGAGCTCGGTCGCGGTCTTGGTGAGAAGACGGGTCGGGGCGGCGATCCCGACGTGGGTCTTGCCCTCGGTCTGCCTGCGCTGCCACCACCGGCGGACGGGCGGCGGGGCCTCGGCCTCGCTCGGCAGGCCCTCGCCCTGGGGACCAACGGCCCCGAAAACGGGGAACCCGCTCTCGGATGCCATCTTCTGGACGGCGGGGTCGTCGCAGACGACCGTGACGCGCTTGCCCAGCCGGGCGGAGTAGTTGCGCAGGAGTTGGAAGTTGAATCGGCTCTGTCCGATGCGCGAGCGCATCGGGAGGACGACCATCGTTTCCTCGCCGTGGTAGCGACGAAGGCGCTCGACGAGCTCCGGGATCTCCTCCTCGGTTTCGACGTAAATCGGGTTCGTTGCCATGGCGTTTACAGGTCTCCTAGAAGTCTGGTCAGACTTTTATAGCGCTTAGGACCCGTCTCATGACGGTGTTCACCGTATCGCGCTCCTCGGCTTCAGTTCGCAAGGCGTGGTTCGCAAGGCCCATCGGGGCGATGTCCTGGGGGCTCGTCAGCTGCCCCGTCGAGTCGGTCAGGTTACGCACATCGGGCGGCACCAGGTGCCTGACGCGAGGCTCGCGCGGGAACGGAAGCCCGGCCGCCCAGTTGTTCTTCACCATCTCGAGCGTGAGCTCGGGCAGGAGGCTGCCACCGCCGCATAGGTAGAGGTTGGTGGGCAGCCGCTCGCCGCGCGACAGCTCCTTGATGCTCAGGGCGAGGCCCTGGAGGAGAACTTCGGCGTCGGCGCCGAGAAGCTCCGAAACCTGGCGGTGCTGCTCCGCGGAGAGCAAGCCCTCGGAATGGCGCAGCTTGCGCGCCTCGGCTTCCTCGTAGCTGAGGCCGAAGGCGAGCGCCAGGCGGCGCGTGAAGGCGCGGCCGCCGAGGTTGAACATGCGCGTCCCTTCGACGCCGCCGTCCCGGATCAGCGCGACGTCGGTGGTGCCCCCGCCGACGTCCACGAAGATGCCGCCCTCCGCCCAGACCTCCTCGTTGGCGCAGGCGCGCGCGAGCGCGTATGGCTGCGCGACCGCGGCGGCCAGCTCGAGATCGAGCTCGCGCACGACCGTCTCGATGGCGTCGATGTGCGTCATCGGCGCAAAGGTGTTGAAGACGGTGACCTCGAGGTTCTTCCCCGTGAAACCGACCGGGTTGGTCACTGGATAGCCGTCTACGCGCACGTTGGTGATCGCCGAATGGACGAGGCGCGCCTCGAGCTGCCCGTAGCTGCGCTCCATCTCGAGCAGGTGCTGGGCCTCGCGGAGCGCACGGCGCTGCACCATCTGCAGCATCGTCGACATCTCGCTCGACCGGACACGCGACTTCGAGCTCTCGCGCGGATAGGCGATCGTCGAGGAGAAGCCCTTGATCAGCTCGCCGGCGATGCCCACGACGACCTGGCCGGGCACCGTCCTCGCCATGTCCTCAGCCGCTTCGAGGGCGCGGTTGCAGGCCTGGATGACAGACTCGAGGTCGGCGATCGCGCCGCCCGACATCGCGGCAGGTGCCTGCGGCTCGCGACCCACCCCGAGGACCTCGCCGTCCGGCCCCTCTCGGCGGACCACCAGGACCTTGATCAGGTCGGTCCCGATGTCCAGGACGGTGAAGTGGCGGTAGTAGTCACTGCGCTTCCGCAGGAACTTGAACTTGGTCACGCGAGATCCTCGGCGAGCCGCTGGAAGGCCTCATCGGCGGGGACGGTCAGCTTGCCGCTGACGAGCTGGGGGCGGCCGCCCCCCGGGCCGAAGAAGTCCTTGAGGCGCGTGGCATCGAACTGCGGCACGAGGTCATTGGACACCTTGATCACAAACTTGTCCCCGGCGATAAGGGTTACGACCCCGGATTTGATTCGTTCCAGGTAGCGATCCGCGTACGCCCGCAGCTCGTCGACGCTCGAGGCCTCCACCGTCTCCGCCACGTAATCGACTCGTCCGTGCTTCACCGCAAAGCCGTCCGAGCCTCCCACCCTTGCCGAGCGGAGCTGATCGTTTAGCTTCGCCAGCTCCCTCTCCTTTGCCTTGAGCTCAGCGCGCAGCGCCCGCACCCGCTCAGGTAGGAGGTCGGGGCTGACGTTGAAGGACTTGGCCAGCTCCGACAAGATCTCGCGGTCGCGGGCGACCAGATCGTCCGCCGCCTCTCCGACGACCATGTCGATGCGGCGGAGCCCGGACCCGATGCTCGATTCGGAAACGATCACGGCGGTGCCGATGTCAGCTGTGTTCTGGACGTGGGTGCCGCCGCAAAGTTCGCACGTCCAATCGCCGAAGCACACGACGCGCACGACATCGCCGTACTTCTCCTCAAAGAGGTGCATCGCTCCCTGCGCGACCGCTTCCCTGTACGGCTTTTGACTTTCGTGAAAGGGAAGCGCGGCACGGACCTTTTCCATCACGCGCTTGTCGATGCGTTCCAGCTCCTGCTTGCTGATCGCGCGATTCAGCGGTATGTCAAAGGTCGTGTGATCAGGACCGACCCACGAGCCTTTCTGGACCACCTGGTCGCCCAGGATCTCACGAAGCGCCTTATGGAGAAGATGAGTTGCCGAGTGGTGCCGCATGATCTGCCGCCGGCGCGGCGCATCAACCGAGGCGGTCGCCTCCTCCCCGGCCACGATCTCGCCCGTGATCACCGTTCCGAGATGGGCGAAGGCGCCCTCGAGTGGCTTCTGTGTGTCCTCCACCCGGATGCGGCCACTCGGCGTGGTGATCGTGCCGGTGTCGCCGATCTGGCCGCCGGACTCGGCGTAAAACGGCGTGCGCTCGAGAAATACCTCGACCCCATCGCCCTCCCGCGCGACCTCGACTAGCGACCCCTCCTTGCGCAGCGCGAGGACTTTGGTCTCGGTCGTCAGCTCGCGATAGCCCGTGAACTCTGATTTCGGAATGTCCTTGGTGAGGGCCCACCGCTGCGGCATCGCGCGGCGCGAGCGCTCTTTCTGCAGCTCCATCTCGGCCCGAAACCCGTCCTCGTCGACCTGCATCTCGCGCTCAGCGGCCAGCTCGCGCGTCAGCTCGAGGGGAAAGCCGAAGGTATCGTGCAGCCGGAACGCGTCGGTGCCGGATACGAGCTTGCCTCCCCTCGAGGCAACCTTCTCGAACTGCTCCATGCCCTGCTCGAGTGTGCGCGCGAAGCGTTCGGTTTCGGTGTCGATCGTCTCGATGATCAAACCTTCGCGTTCTCGCAGCTCTTGGTAGTGCTCCTCGAACATCGCCACCGCCCTTCTGGCGCCGGAGGAAAGCTTTTCGCGCATGCCGATGTTGCGGCCGTGCAGCGCGGCACGCCGGATCAGGCGGCGCAACACGTAACCGCGTCCCTCGTTGGAGGGGACGACTCCATCCGCGACGCAGAAGGTCATCGCGCGTAGGTGGTCCGCGATGACTTTTTCCGACTGCGCCGCCGGGCTGGTGCTGTGATCCCTCACGAATTCGACGAGCGGAGCAAGGAGGTCGGTCTCGAAGACGTTCCCTTTGTCCTGGAGCACGAACCCGATCCGCTCCAACCCCATCCCGGTGTCGATCGCGGGACGCGCGAGCGGCACCAGCGCGCCGTCGGCAACGCCGCGCTGGATCGAGTCCGCGGTCGAAGGAGGGCTGGCAAGGTCGCCGCGCTGGTCGTACTGGGGAAACACGAGGTTCCAGATCTCCGTGAAGCGCTTGCAGTGGTCGGGGTAGCAGTCTGGCTGACCGCAGCCCGCCTCGCGGCCGCGGTCCCACCAGATCTCGGAGTCTGGGCCGGCCGGCCCGCGACCGAGACCCCACCAGTTGGTTCCATCCCGTGTGACGTGTTCCGCGGGGATGCCGGTCGCGGTCGTCCAGATCTCGAAGGCCTGGTCGTCAGACGGATGGACCGTGACGCGCAGGCGCTCGACGGGCATGCCGAAACCGCTTGTCACCAGATCCCAGGCGAGCGGTATGGCCGTCTCCTTGAAGTAGTCCCCGGTCGGCGCGAAGTTGCCGAGCATCTCGAAGAAGGTCAGGTGCCGCTCGGTCTTCCCGACCTCCTCGATGTCGCCCGTGCGCAGACATTTCTGGGCGCTCGCGATTCGCGGCGCGGGCGGTTGACCCAAACCCAGGTAGTAGGGCTTGAGCGGCTGCATTCCGGCGGAGATGAAGAGCGTGCTCGGGTCACCGTGCGGCACCAGCGGCGCGCTAGGCAGGACCAGATGCTCCCGGCTCGCGAAATGCTCTAGAAAACGTTTGCGGATCTCGTTCCCGGTCACGGGGCCGGATCAAGTCTAGGGTGCGAGGCGTTCGATGCGCCAAGCGCCCGTGTAGGCGGACCGCCACGTATAGCGGAGCCTGTCATGAAGCCGGTCTTCGCGGTTCTCCCAGAACTCGATCCACAAAGGCTGCAGCGCGTACCCGCCCCAGTCCTTGGGAAGCGGCACCTCGTCCGGATACCTGGCCGCCAGCTCCAGCACCCGACGCTCGAGGACCTCGCGCGACCGCACCACGTGACTCTGGCGGGAGGCCAGCGCCGACAGCTGCGCGCCTCGAGGACGGCTCGCGAAGTACGCCTGGGAAGCCGCCCTACGCTGTTTGCGAACGATCCCGTAAACCCGAACCTGATGACGCGTGGCCGACCAGTAGAAGACCAACGACGCGCGCCGGTCGTGCGACAGGTCGCGGCCCTTGCGACTCGCGTAGTTGGAGTAGAAGACGAACGCGCCGTTGGACAGCCCCTTGAAGAGAACCATGCGCGCGGACGGGCCTTCCTCTCCCGACGTCGCAAGCGTCATCGCGTCCGGTTGGGGCACGCCGGCTTCCTCCGCCTCGCGAAACCAGCGCTGGAACAGCACGAAAGGATCGCGCGGCGCCTCTTCCTCTAACAGCGGCACTGGCGGCCCGCCATTCAGCTCGCGCTTTCTTGCGGCACGTATTTCCGGAGCTGCTCCAGGGCGGCACGCTGCAAGCGCGACACATGCATCTGGCTGATACCGAGGCGGCGCGCGATCTCCGACTGCGACATCTGCTCGTAAAACCTCATGGCCATAATCGCGCGCTCGCGAGGTGTGAGGTGTTCCATCGCGCGGTCGAGCACGTCGCGCATCTCGACCCGCTCGAGCTCCGGATCCGCGCTCCCGATCTGCTCGGCGACGGAGCGCGTGTCCTGGCCGTCCGTGGCGACGACAGGTTGGTCCAGAGAGATCGGGACGTAGGCCGGGCCCATCTCCATCGCGTCGGTGACATCGTCTGGCGTGACGCCTAGGCGATCCGCCAGCTCACCAACGGTCGGTTCCCGGCCCAGCTCGTTCTTCATCTGTTCGTTGACCCGGACGACCGACTGATGGAGCTCCTGCAAGCGGCGCGGAAAGCGAATCGCGGTTCCCTTGTCGCGGAAGTACCTCTTGATCTCCCCCGCCACCGTCAGCGTCGCGAACGTCGTGAACTCGTAGCCGAGGTCAGGGTCGAATCGCTCGATCGCCTTGATCAGGCCGAGGTAACCCACCTGCACGATGTCGTCGAGAGGCTCGCCACGGTTTTGAAACTTGCGTGCGAGGAAGTAGACGAAGTCGTGGTAGGCGTCGACAAGCTGCGCCCGAATCCGATCGCGTTCGGCAGGATCCTTGGTTTCCTTGTACTGGCGATGCAGCGCCCGCAGCTCGTCACGCGGAATCCGCGTCGAAGAAGACACGCTTACAGTGTCCGCCGGTCGGAGATCAGCCTGCCAGGTGCTTGACCATGCGGAAGCTCAGATGTCCCGTCTGAGGCTCGATGACAGGTCGAAAGTCATCGACGAAGCAGCGGATCATCTCGTAAGCAAGCCGCTGCAGCTCCGGGTCGACCTGGGTTGCCTGCTTGCCCGCCGGCAGTGGAAGCGCGGCACCGGTCGGCATCAGGTCGACGTCGACCACGAGCGCGCGGTTGGTCGCGAAGTATGTGAGCTTGAGGTCGGCCGGCACCCCCAGGTCGCCGGCCGCCGAGATGGCGCTGTCGCAGGCCTGGGTGAGCGCGATCGCAAGCTCGTCCAGGTCCATCAGGCTCAAACCCAGCTGGCCGCCAAGCGTGGTCGCGACACGCTTGGCGACGGGAATGAACCCCGGCGCCGCCGGGATCTTCAGCTCAGCCAGGTTGCGCTTGGCCATGCCGGTTGCCTACTCCTCCAGGTTCGTCGAAGCCCGCTGCATCTTGCGCGCTGCGGTCGCTTCGAGCTCTTCCCGCTTGCGGCGGGCCGCGGCCACGCCGTCCTGGATCGCCTTGCCGACCGGGTGCTCGGGGTCGGTCACCATGGTCCGCGCGCGTGACGCCGCTTCCCGCGCTCGCTGGACCGGTTCGCTGCCGCTCAGCTCGATGGTCTTGCTGCGCAGGCCTTCGATCTGGTCACGACCGGGCCCGGTCGCGATGTACGCGCCGATCGCCACGCCGACGATGCCGCCGAGGATGAACCAACCAAAGCCGCCGCCGTTTCTGTCGTCAGCCATCGCTACCTCCTCGTTTTACCGTGCGAACTAGGCTCTGACCCGCCACCCTCACGCCATAAACGGCCGACTTCACGCCTCGGCCAAAAGCGGCCAACCCGCGCCCGCCGGTCCGCAGCCCGACGTTCACACCAGACGTGATGTCGTTCACGTTCTCGATGGTTTGTCGGACCTCGGGCAGCGTCTCTTTCATCTCTTCGTTGGTCGTCTCGAGCAGCGCCTCCACGGCCCCCAGGGTGCCGCGCAGTCTGATGAGGACACCGGCCAGGGCCAGCGCCACCACGAGGGCGGCGACCCCGAACGCGATCCACATAAAGCTCGAAGCGCTCACCGACTGCATACCCCCGCTGCCCCCCCGGCAAACACACACGCAATCTTAAGTGCGAGGGTTGGCATTGCTCGGGCCGGGTTCCTTGGGTTCGCGGCTCGGCCTGGGCACGAATCGGGCGAGCGGCTGCAGCAGCAGCGCGAAGCCAAGCGCCGGCAGGACGTTCGCCTGGCCCAGGCGGAATGAGGGCAGCCCGAGGAAGTCCCACGTTTGGCCCAGGACGAAGCCGAGAGTCGTCATGACGAGGACGGGGATGTAGGCGCGGCGGCGATACGGCAGAAGCGCGAAGCAGAGCTGGGAGACGATGAGGACGAGCAGGACGGCGACGATCAATCCAGGCGGGACGTACTTCACGGTCGTGCGATCGAGCCGCCCGGCGTAGGGGCAACTACATCGGGTTTCGTGGCTTTGGCGGCTGGACTTGCTCCAGCCGCAACCCGTATTACCCTTGATGCTCCCTCCGAGCGGCGGGGGTGGGTTGTCCTGAGCATGCTCAGGTGGGTCCCCTGCCTCGGCTCTCCAAGTCCCGTCCCGGGGGTCTCCGCGAAATCGAAGATTTCGTGGGGTCTTCGGGCGGGCTTTTGGTCGGCCTTGCGGACTCCGGGGTCCCGATTGATGAACTGTTGGGCAACGCGCACATGCCCGCCAGCCCGTTGGGAGCCGTTCAATACTACGAGCCGGGTTGCTTCGGAGGGACGACCTTGACATGCAGCTCGTCGAGCTGGGATTGGTCGACTTCCGAGGGCGCGCCCAGCATGAGGTCGGACATCGACTGCGTCTTCGGAAACGCGATTACGTCACGGATGTTGTCCGTGCCGCCGAGCATCATCACGATGCGGTCGATGCCGGGCGCGATGCCCCCATGTGGCGGCACGCCGTGGGTGAAGGCGCGGAGCAATGTGCCGAAGCGCTCGCGGATCACGTCGAGCGGCATACCAAGCAGCTGGAATACTCGCTCTTGCATCCCGGGGTCGTAGATCCGCAAGCTTCCGCCGCCCAGCTCGTAGCCGTTGCACACGATGTCATACGCGTGGGCGCGCACGTCGTAAGGCCTTTCCTCGACGAACGACATGTCCTCCCCGAAAGGCCGAGTGAAGGGGTGATGCGCGTAGGTCAGCTTGCCCTGGTCGTCCTCGTCGAAGAGGTAGGTGGGATTGATCCACAGGAACCTCCACTCGTTCTCGCGCACGAGCTTGCGCCGGCGCGCGATCTCCTGCCGGATCAGGCCCATCACCGTTTCCGCCTTGCGGCGCCTGTCGGCGGCGATCAGGACGAGGTCGTCAGGGCCGGCCCCGATCAGCCGCTTGATCGCGGCGATCTCCTCCTCGCCGAGAAACTTGTCCAGGGGACCTCCGGGCAGCCACGCCAGCCCCTGCCCGCCGGCGCCCTTGGCCACGGTGACCAGCTCGTCCAGCTCACGCCGCGCCATGTCCCGGCCGCGGGGCACGCTCAATCCGCGGACGACGCCGCCCGCCGCGAGCACCCGGCGAAAGATCTCCGCCTTGGTGTTGGCGAGCGAGTCTCCGAGGTCCGCGATCTCCAGCTCGTAGCGAAGGTCGGGCTTGTCCGAGCCGTAGCGCAGAAACGACTCTTTGATGTCGAGGCGGGGAAACGGCAGCGGCAAGTCCACTCCGATGGTGTCCCGCCAGAGCTTGGCGAAGAGACCTTCGATCAGCGTGAACACGTCCTCCTCGTTGCAGAAAGCCATCTCGACGTCGAGCTGCGTGAACTCGGGCTGCCGGTCGGCGCGCAGGTTCTCATCCCGAAAGCAGCGCGCGATCTGGTAGTAGCGCTGCACGCCAGACACCATCAACAGCTGCTTGAGCATCTGCGGTGCCTGCGGCAGGGCGTAGAACTCGCCTGGATGCAGGCGCGACGGAACGAGAAAATCTCGCGCGCCGGACGGGGAGCTCCGCGTCAGGATCGGCGTCTCGACCTCGATGAACTCGCGCTCTTCCATGTAGTCGCGGATGATCCGGTTCACCCTGTTGCGGAGCTCGAGCATCTTCGTCATGCGCGGGCGCCGCAGGTCGAGATAGCGGTACTCGAGCCGCGTTTTCTCGTCGGGCTCTTCCGCATCCTCGAGCGGAAACGGCGTTGGCTCGGAGGCGCTGAGGACCTCTAGCTCAGACGCCGCGACCTCGATCTCGCCGGTCTCCAGCTTTGGATTTTCGGATCCGCTCGGCCGTCGCCTCACCACGCCGGCGACGCGGACCACGAAGACGACCTGGACCTTGCCCCACCTGTCTCGCAGGTCGATGAAGATGACACCGCCCATATCGCGCCGGCGCGCCACCCAGCCGTACAGCTCGAGCTCGCGGCCTTCGTCGGATGACCGAAGCGAACCGCAATGTGGAGCGGAAAAGCCGCTCATGCGAGCCGGGTCGGCAACTCTGTCCACGCCAGCTCCTCCTGCACGCCGCTCGTCATGTCACGGATCTGCGCCACGCGACGCTTGGCCTCTTCGGGTGTCAGCAGCACGACCCATTTCGCGCCGACCCGATTGGCGGACTTCATCTTCGCGCGGAGGCTCTTGGCCTCGTAGTCGACCGCCACCGACCGGACGGCACGGCAGATGCGAGCCACCTCGGCGGCCTCGATGGCGAGTTCTCCGTCCGGCAGCACCAGCACGTCCGCGGGTGGCGCTGTCGCCACCTCCGTCCCCGCTGCGCCCATCAGCTCGGTCACCCGGTCCAGGCCTCCCGCAAATCCAACCCCAGGCGTGGCAGGCCAGCCCTCGGCCTCCGCGAGCCCGTCGTACCGCCCGCCCGAAGCCAGCGCGTCCTGCTGCCCGGTCGCGCCGCCGGGATAGAACTCGAACACGGTTCGCGTGTAGTAATCG
>WNGO01000180.1_pt1 | contig 47019 bp, 34 predicted proteins | sample 5400511 | NCBI WGS metagenome assembly WNGO01 (sample SAMN13153380, study PRJNA577476) | soil metagenome | isolation source: 20 cm soil or saprolite under Garry oak tree replicate 2 | place: USA:California | collected 2016-06-15 | reverse complement strand
AAGAGGTCAGGAATGTTCTGGACCGTTCGAGGAGCGAACGCGATCCTGGCTCTACGCTGCTGCCATCTCAACGGCGAGTTTGAAGATTACTGGGAGGCACGTCGGGCGGCTTAAGTTCCACCTGTAAGTCGCGCACCCACATGGTACCGTTATTGATGAAAGGCAGCCAACCCAAGCATCCTTGCCGGGCCTCTAAATCGAATGTTAGACTGCTGCTAAGGCTTCCTATCGAAGCCTCGGAGAGAGCATGCGCCGCTGGGGAAACCTATTACTATGTGTTGGTTTCGGACTGCTTGGAGCAGGCTGCCCGAAGGGCCGAACCGACTTTGACCAAGGCAAGAAGGCGGAAACGCTTCAGGACTACGACGCCGCTTTCAACTTCTACCAAAAAGCCGTCAAGTCTGAACCGTATAACGCCAGCTATAAGATCAAGCTGAACCGGGCGCGGTTCGAAGCCAGTGAATCGCACGTCAAGCGCGGGGTTGAGCTGCGGAATCAAGGCAACTTGCCGGGCGCAGCGGGTGAGTTCCAGCGGGCGCTGGCCATAGATCCGGGGAGCCCCATAGCGGACCAGGAGCTTCGCAAGACGGTCGGAATGATCGCGGAGAAAAACCGCGCGGCCGATGCGGCCGCGGAGCCACCGTCCGATTCGAACGAACGGGCCTTGGCATCCATGCCACCGGAAATCAAGCCGCTTTCGCGAGCCCCAATCAATTATAAAGCGTCGAGCGACGCAAAAGTTGTTTTCGACACGATCGGAAAACTGGCAGGCTTAACAGTTGTTTACGACCCGGACTTCCCTGCGCGGCGCATTACAGTGGACTTGGTCAATGTAACTCTGGAGCAAGCGCTGGAAATCGTGCAGCTAGAGAGTAAGGCTTTCGTGAAGCCGGTCACGGAGAATATCATTTTCGTGATTCCGGATCAGCCACAAAAGCGCAAGGACTATGAAGAGCAAGTCGTCAGGACGTTTTATATTTCAAACACGATTCAGGCGCAGGATTTGACCGAGATCGTGACCGGGCTGCGGCAATTGCTCGACCTAAGGCGAATTACGCAGCTCAACTCGCAGAACGCGATCATTGTGCGGGATACACCGGACAAGCTGATGCTTGCGGAAAAGATGATCCGCGACATCGACAAAGCCAAGCCGGAGGTGGTTATACAGGTGGAAGTGCTGGAGGCGCGCAGCGATCGATTGAGGGACTTGGGGATTCTCCCCCCGCAAACTACTAGCGTGGTGATCAATCCGAACAACGGAACGACCAGCAGCTCCAGCAGCACGTCCACATCAAACAACGGGGGAATCAATCTGAGCCAACTTCGCTCGCTGAATGGAAACGATGTTATCTTCACCCTTCCGAGCGCGACGGCAAGCGCGATCCTGAGCGATACCAATACAAAGATTATCCAGAATCCCGAAGTGCGCTCAGTGGACGGCCAGACGGCTAAATTGAAAATTGGGGATCGCATACCCATCGCGACCGGCAGTTTTTCGTCCGGTATTGGAATCGCTGGAGGAACGGCGGGCGGCATCAATCCGCTGGTGAATACGCAGTTCACGTACCAGGATGTGGGCGTGAATATTGATCTTACGCCCCGCGTGCATCCAAATCGCGAAGTGAGCATGAAATTGAAAGTGGAGGTCTCCGCGCATACGAGTGACGTGAGCATCGGCGGGATTACGCAGCCGGTTATCAGCCAGCGCGTCATCGAGCATGACATCCGATTGAAGGAAGGCGAAGTCAGCATACTTGGCGGTTTAATTCAGCGGACGGACAGCAAGACACTGGAAGGCTGGCCGGGCCTCGCGAAGCTCCCTCTGCTTGGCTATCTCTTTTCGCACACTAAGACGGACCACCAAGAAGATGAAGTGCTGATCGTCCTGACTCCGCGGATCGTGCGAATGCCCGAATGGACGAAGGCGAATCTGCGGCCGCTGTATTCAGGCTCCGAGTCGCTGGTCCAAGTGAAACGAGAGAATGAGATTCACGCCCCGGCCCCGCCACCGGTCACGCCAGCGCAGCAACCACAGACGAATCCTGCGCCCGCGCCGACTGCCCCGGCACCGGCGGCTCAGGGAGCGGCGGCCAAGCTTCGTTTTGAACCGCAGAGCTTGTCCTTGAAGGCTGGGCAAACAGCCACGATTGGAGTCGTGATTGAGAACGTGAACGACCTCTTCTCCATCCCACTTCTTTTGCAGTACAACCCTGCGGTCATCAGCGTGGAGGAAGTGCGACACGGCGGATTCCTCTCCGGAGGGACGCAGGAAATCGCCATCGTGCACCAGCCGTTCAAAGATAAAGGCCAGTCGATTATTTCCGCGACGCGCGGGCCGAACACGCCAGGAGTGAGCGGAAGCGGTACGTTGATCGGAATCGTGGTCAAAGGGCTGGCGCCCGGCTCCTCGAACCTGTCGATTGTGCAGGTGAACGCGAAAGATTCGCAGCAGAACCTGATCCCGCTGATCACCAGCGAGGCGACAGTGCAGGTCCAGCCATAGTCGAATTGTGCGAGCGATGTTGCGAAACACTCTAAACCACTGGCGAGTTAGCAGAGGACTCCGGCGGAAGCCGGCTCTCTCCGAATCGGGGATGACACTGCTGGAACTGATCATCGCCTGCGCCATTCTGATGGTTCTGTCCTCCGCCGCATTGCCCATCGCGAAGTACACAATCATTCGGCAGAGAGAAACGGAGCTTCGGCGCGACCTCCGGGAAATGAAAGACGCGATCGACCGCTACAAAGATGCGGCCGACCGGAACCAGATTCGCGTGGAAATCGGGAGTGAAGGTTATCCACCGGATCTGGAAACGCTGGTGAAGGGAGTACAGCTCGGCGCAAGCAGCGATCGGAAGATTCGTTTTTTGCGAAAGATCCCTGTGGACCCCATGACAGGACGCGCCGAATGGGGACTGCGTGCCGTTCAGGACGATCCGGATTCGACGAGCTGGGGCGGCAAAAATGTGTTCGACGTGTACTCGAAATCGACGGGCACGGCTCTTGATGGGACGCGTTATTCCGATTGGTAGTTCAGGTGAGGATTTGAATTGAGAATGTTATCCCAAATTCGGACCGGCAAGTCAGCGTTGCTAAAATGCGGCAGTGGACTGGCGAGACCCGGTTTTACACTCATGGAGTTGATGATCGTCATTACGATCATTCTCATCCTGATTGGGATGGCGGCGGGACGGTACGACAGATCGGTGCAGAAGGCCAACGAAGCCGTACTGAAAAATAACCTTCAAACGATCCGGACCTCGATCGACAACTACACGCTCGATAAGCAGGCCGCGCCACAATCCATCGAGGACCTCGTGCAGTCGGGCTACCTGCGCTCAGTCCCGACTGATCCAATGACGCGGGCAAAGGACTGGGTGCCGCAGTTCGACAGCGTAGTGTTCAGCCCAGACCAATCGAGTACAGGCATGGTTGACGTTCACTCCAATTCGAGCCGGGCATCCCCTTTCGATAATACACCTTACAACGAGTGGTAGCCCTCCCTAGCCTGATTCACAAGACTGCTTTGCTCCAGCGATTTGCAATGGTTTGACGGAAGCGCACACGTCCGATATAATAGGTGTGCGGGGTGGAGCAGCCTGGTAGCTCGTCGGGCTCATAACCCGAAGGTCGTCAGTTCAAATCTGACCCCCGCAACCATGGGCGCTTGAGAGGAAAATCCTCTAAGCGCCCTTCTTATTTACGGTTACGAGTGGAGCCGTAATACTTTCCAACCTCAGTTGGCAGCCGCTGACTTGTTCCCGTTCCCGACTTGGGAACAGATTGGGAACAGATCACCATAGATCGCCCGTTCTACGGCTTGTGCTGCCTCGCGTTCTGATTCCATGGAAACGTGCGTGTAAACATTCGCCGTCATGTTGATCGTGGAATGTCCCAAGAGATTCTGTGCAAGCTTTAGATTTCCCGTTTGGGTATTGATGAAGCTTCCCACCGAATGCCTGAACGCGTGGAAACCGGAGGCACCCGAGGGACGCGGAATACCAAGCCTGTCGAGCGTCGGATACAACACGTCCTTCCGAAGTACGTCCGGATCAAACGGGAAACCATCTTTCTTGCAGAAGACAAAGTCATTGGGTTTCTTCCGCTCTGCAGATTCGCGATGCCTTTTCAATGCTGCAACAAGTACAGCACCAAGGTTTATCGTCCGAATGCTGCCTTTTGTCTTTGGCGCTATCAATTGCCCGCGCCAAAGACTCTGCTCTATCTGCATTTGCTCCTTCGCGAGATCAACATGTTTCCATTGTAGGCCGAGAATTTCCCCAGCCCGGACACCGGTAAGAGCGAGCACTTGGAAGAAGACGCCATAGCGTTCCGGCGTATTTTCCAAGATTTGCTTCACTTGTTTTGGCGACCAAACTGGTTTCTCGACACGTTCTACAGTTGGCTTGTGGCGGTCGCGAATCGGAGATTTCTCAATTAGGTCGTTATCCAATGCCAGTGAGAAAATTCCCTGAAGCAACACAAGCAAATTCCGAGCAGTCTTTGAAGACAGACCGGACTTCAACTTGGTTTGCACGAAATTCTCGATCTGAAGTGGAATAACGTCTCGCAACGGAGAGTCCCCGAATGCAGGAAGGATGTGTACGTTCAATGCGGATTCGTAAGTCGCGCGCGTTGAAAGCTTCACTCTCTGGCGGTCCAGGTAAGGTCTCCAGTAATTCTCCACGAATCCCCGGATCGTCAAGGCGCTGACTTCCGGGCGTACCGTTGAAGCTGACTGGATACGTTGCTCCAAGACCGCGCGAGCTGCCTTACGTCCAGACAGCCCGTAGAGTGTTTCCCTCCTGTGTTCCCATTTGCCACTCTGTGTTCGCACCCGGTAGCGAATCTTGAAAGCAATTCCCTGCCGGGTCTGAATTGGTTCTGAAATGTGGCCCTGCTGATACGATTGACGAGTCACTGTTTTTTCTCCTTTCGTTTCGGTGACCCGTCTTTGCTCCTCGTTTGGATATAGAGCATGCCCCCTTTGCGGAAGACTGTGGCGACTGATTCTCCCAGGTCGCGAGCTTTTTTTGAGAAGAACTCTGTCTCGCGAGGCGAAAGCCTGAGAGGAAACAGCTTGCTACGCTTGTGATCTTCCGATTTCCGAGGCCGTCCCATATCCGAAGTAAATGTATATACATTTACGCGGCGGGTCAACCAGAACAAAAGGCCCTCCTGTTTTCTGTAAGAAATCACCACGATCAGGCACCACGACTTACTTCTCTAAACACTCCAAGACTCTGGACCATGAAAACCGCAGATATTTCCCGAGATGATATGCACCGAGAGTCTCCGCATGGTTGTAGACCCAATTTCGACTAACACCCAAACGCGACGCGACTTCCTGAACTGTGAGGAATTGCGCTCTGTCCCGAACCGCGATCGCAACCCTCGTGTCCGTGAGTGGCAAATCAAAGACTTCTACATCCCGTCGCGCGGATGGCGTCGGGTCGACTCGGTCGCGCGGCTTTTCAGACTCTCTAACCGATTCCGATGAAGAATTTTCTGTGAGGCGCAAGCCATGCACTCGTGGCGAGTCTGGGTTCTTGCGCAGGTCGGATTGGGCATTGCGGAGTTTCATTCGGCCCCCAATAGAAATGGGGATTGACATCATAGCTAGCAGCATGTATTCTGTCAACATGTTTCGATACAACATGCCGGAATGTATGTGCCTCCGAGAAAGCGAGTTTCCTATTGCCTGACAAGCCTGAAAAACCCGAGGGAAAGCCATCGGACAGCCCGGACAAAGCAAAGCAGCAACAAACCCTTTCCGTGCGAATCAGCGAAGCGCTACGCCAGCGCCTGGAACGGGCCAAGAAACTCATGTCGTCCAGGACAGGCGAAAGCGTCTCCACTTCAGAGATTGCAAAACAATTTCTCGAATCGGCCCGCGAAGACCGCCTCGAAGTCGTGGACCTCATGTCGGAGCCGACCAAAGCGCTTCGAGAAATTCGCAGAAAGGGCGAGGCCCAGCATCTCCTGTCGAAGGCAGAGTGGGTGGTCCTTGCCCACTTTGTTCAACAGGGACTGGAAGCGTTTTCGAGCGACACACCAAGTCATGTATCTCGCGGTTCTTTGATCGCCGTCCTCGATGCGTTCTCGGCAGCCTACGATTTGCGCAAGGGCCAGTCCGCCTCAGATGAGTATTACCTGGGCAATCTTCCTTGGGACTGTCGTCCCTCGAAAGTAAGAGCCACCGAAGGCAGCGAGAAAGTCACGCCCGAAATCGTGCGTCGAACAGTGGCGGAAACACGCCGACAGTTCAGCGATCCGGCCACAAAGTGGGAACCACTGCTAGCGGGGCGGAATCTTTATGCGCTTCTCGAAGATGATGGCGTGAAAGATGCGGACGCACTCAATCGTGCGCTCCGCCCTCATTGGCCGTCCCTTTGGCGACTCGCCGCACGGGGCCATTATCACCTTTCGAAGGAGCCCGTCCGCGACAAGGCCAAGGCCGTCGCGGAGAGTTTCTTTCAGGTAGCGATCCCGCCGGTTAGCGAGGGCGGATTCACTCTGTCTTTTGCTCGCGGGGAGGGCAACGACTTCTCCGTGCTCCTCAGCTTCCCCGGTGCGAGAGCGCCAATGTACCCACTGTCTGAGTATGCGGTCATGGCCGAGTTTCGGGCCATGCTAGTAACCCTCGACCCGGAAGGCTCGGCGCAGCACTGGAAGGGCGAATACTTTTTTGGGTATCTCGGCGAGCATGGGAAGGAGGTCGAGTTCTCCTTTCGCGCGCAAAGCAACGGAATCACGTTTACGTTCTCGGAGAAAGAGTGGAAGGCGGTGCGGGAGCTCTTCCGCCGTGCCTGGGAAGTCCCCGCCGTGCGGGCGCTGTGGGACGGTTTGATCCTCGAATACGGTGAGCTATGAGGAGCGGTGCCTTCGGCACCGGGAGTTGGACTGACACGTCACCCCCAAACGGGTGCCGCACAGCAACCAAGGTTGCTGTATGGGAACTTGCTGAAAATCCAGTGGCTTGCGACTAGCCACTTTGCCGGAGCGCCGCGCAGCGACTTTTGGTTCCCGTATGGGAACCTGTTGATTTTATGGAGTGAATTCCATGCCTTCCCTTCGAACGAAATCCATCAGCACCAAAGTCACTGACGAGGAATATGCGCAGTTTGAAGCCCTAGCGGGTGAGCAAACCATCAGCGAGTGGGCGCGTGATGTTCTGCTCAAGGCGACCAAGCCGAATGCAGGCGAGCAAACCGTCCTGGCCGAGCTCTTGGCCCTGCGGACGATCCTGCTAAACATGCACTTCGCTGTATCCCAAAGACAAACGCTGACCGCCGAGGAAATGCAACAACTTATCGCGCGGGCGGACCAGGACAAGTTAAGCAAGGCGCGACAGCGCCTAGCGGAAGCAACAACAGGGGGTGTGCCATGAAACAGAAGTGGGGGCGTGAGGACGATGCAGGAGACTTTCCGAGCGACCGGGCCGTGTGGACTATCGGAGCGTTCTTCGTTGGTTTGCTCAGCGTGTTCGCCATCGTTGGTTACCGCTACATGCGAGTGTGGACGCCGCTCCAACGGCACTATCTGACGGCCTACGTAGGCACGCCAGTAGCAGGAGCCTTCCGCACGGACGGCTGGTACACGCTGTTGATGGTAGTGACGTCGAGAGATACGCGACTGGCGCTCGACAACGAAGTAGAGCCGTTCGTGACAGAGAAGGCCGAGAGCACGTTCACGCTAACCGAAGAAGCCATCAAGACTGGTGACGTGAAACTCGAATGGCGGCGCGCACGCTATGACAATGCGAAGCTGCACGAATTTCTGGGGCACTGGATATACCAGGACCAGACGCTCACCGATCTGGCGAAACCGGCACTGTGGGGCGGTTTAGGTGTGTTGCTGGTGGGTCTCATCGTGGCGATTCCGAAGGACGCGGCGCGAAAAAGAATACGCAAACATGGGCGCCGGCTTAAAGGACCGGAGCTTGTGACGGCGCGTGCATTTAACCGCCGCAACCGTTCAGATGGTATCGGCTTCTTGCAGCAGCAGAGCTTCATGCAAAAAGTATTCCGAATTAAAACTTGGCTGCGCCTGCCACGCGAGATTGAATCGAGCCACATTCTGGTTATGGGCGATTCGGGCAAAGGCAAGAGCGCGCTCATCCGGCAAATCCTATTGCAGATCGAGGAGCGTGGTGAGACGGCCATCGTGTACGATCCGGCGACGCCAGCCGACTACGTGCCCTACTTTCTTACTCCGTCGCGCGGCGATTTGATTCAAATTCGTTCTTTGTGGAAGCGCCGCGCAAAATCTTTGCGCACTTGCTCAGCTTCCATCCGACGCCGCAAGAATTGGTGTGGTGGATGTCGCACCCGGAAGAGATCGACCGGAGAGCGAAAGGGACGGAGTGCGCAGCGATGATCGACCGGGAATCGCCGCCACAGCGCAACGGCGTGCTTGGTTCGCTGAGCATGGTAGCCGACGCCATGAGGTTGCTACCGAATAAAGCGGAGACGGAGCAGCGTTGGAGCACGCTCGAATGGTCGAAGGAGCGGCGCGGCTGGCTTTTCCTGACGAGCACACCTGACACCCGGAAGCGCCTCGCGCCGCTCATCAGTTTGTGGCTGGACATGCTCGTGCTGCGCTTGATGAATCAAGGCCGCACGAGTCCGCGTCCGGTTTGGTTCATCCTCGACGAGTTGGCGACCTTGCAGCGACTGCCGCAGCTACACACGGCGATCACGGAAAACCGCAAGTCCAACAATCCGGTGGTGCTGGGTTTTCAGGGACGCAGCCAGTTGGAAGTGCGTTATGGGCATGAAGCGGAAGCGATGATGTCGCAACCCTCGACAAAAATCTTCCTGTGCACGAGCGAGCCGCACGCAGCGAAATGGATTAGCGACACCATAGGAGAACAGGAAATCGAGAGGATACGAGAAAGCCGCACAAATGAGCAGTTCCCACAATCGCGCAAATCGAAGGGCTATAACCTCGAACGCGAGATCAGGCCGCTGGTGATGGCAAGCGAGATCAGCGGCCTTGAAAAGATGCACGGTTATCTCAAGTGCGGAAATCTCGTGGCGCGGATGAGTCTACCGTACATAGGGCTTGAGAGCAGAGAGCCGCAATACATCGAGCGGCCAGCACAGCAGCGGACCGAGGAACCGCCGAAGGCTGCGGCGGCCGCGGCCGGAGCGGGCAAGCCGTCGGGAAATGGAGGATCGGGGCAGAAACTCGTTCCAAATGAACAGCAACAAAGTGCGGAACAGAAAATCCAACGAGAACCAGCACGCCAGCAAAGGGACTTCTTCGAGTAGGCCAACACAATGCTGACAATCTCGAAGCCACTGAGCGCAAGCCAGGCACAGTCGTATCACACGGAAGAGTTTGGCAACGCGCGAGAGAACTACTACACCGAAGCGGACCAGATTAGCGGAGAGTGGCACGGAAAGCTCGCCGAGCAATGGGGACTGCGCGGTGAGGTCCGCGAGGAGCACTTTCAGCGGCTTAGCGAAGGGCAACATCCGATCACGAGCGAACAACTCATCCGCCACCAAGCGGCCCGAGAATACATGAACAGGCGGGGCGAGAAAGTAAACGCGATGGAACACCGCGCAGGATGGGACGCGACGTTTTCTGCACCGAAGAGCGTATCGCTGACAGCCCTCGTAGGCGGAGATGAACGCGTCCGAGAAGCGCATCGCGAAAGCGTCGGCGTCGCACTTGACGAGCTAGAGCGATATGTCCAGGCCCGCATCGGCGGGAATCTTCCGGCAGAGACGACCGGCAAATGGATAGCGGCGAAGTTCGAGCACGACAGCGCAAGGCCCGTAGACGGCTATGCCGCACCACAACTGCATACGCACGTTGTCTTTTTCAATCTTACCGAGACCGATGATGGCGACGCACACGCATTACAGCCACGGGAACTGTACAAGACCCAGCAGTATGCGACAGCAGCGTATCGCTCGGAATTGGCCCATCGGTTGAAAGAAATTGGCTACGAGATCGAGCGCGGTGAGAGCGGCCAGCCGGAAGTCAAAGGTTACAGCAAGGAGTATTTGGACGCATCGAGTCCGCGTCGTAAGCAGATCGAGGAACATCTCGCAAAGGAGAACCAGCGAGGAGCAAGCGCGGCGCAGATTGCCGCGCACCAGACACGAGAAGCAAAGTTCGAACTCTCACACGAAGCCATGCAAGAGCGGCACAAGGCGATGGCCGCGCACTTCGGCAATCAACCAGAGCGGGTTGTTGAAGCGGCACAGGAGCGAAGAGAGCAGCTCAACGAAGAACCCGGAGAGAAAGCTATCGGCCAGGCGCTCGCCTACTCGCGAGAGAAAAATCTGGAGCGGGAAGCAGTTGCCGAGGAGCGCGAGCTGCTGCGGGATGCGCTGAAACGTTCAATGGGTGACGCCACGGTTGCGGAGGTAAAAGCTGAGTTCGAGAAACGCGTGCGCGGAGGGGAGTTCCTCGAGACCAGCAATCGCGCGCCGGGCCGCGCGTTCACCACAAGTGAGATGATCGACCACGAACGCAACACCATCCACGCGATGCGCGCGGGGCAGAACCAACATGCACCAATCGCGAGTTTCAAGACACGCCGAGAGATCGAGCAAAACCACTCGCATTTGAGCGAGAGCCAGCGCGCGGCGGTCGAGCAAATCCTGTGGAGCCGCGATCAGGTGACGGCGCTTGAAGGCGTCGCCGGCGCGGGGAAAACTACTTCTTTAGTTGCAATCCGCGAAGCCGCCGAGCGAGAGGGCTATAAGGTGGAAGGCTTCGCGCCGACATCGCGCGCAGCGCAAAAACTCGGAGAAGCGGGAATCGAATCGAGCACGTTACAGCGGCATCTGGCGCGGAGCCAGGGGCCGTACGACGGACGGCAACGGCTTTACGTTCTCGACGAGTCGAGCCTAGCGAGCACGAAGCAAATGAACGAGTTCCTGCATCGGCTAAAGGAAAACGACCGCGTATTGCTCGTGGGCGACACACGCCAACATGAAGCCGTCGAAGCGGGCCGACCGTATCACCAACTCCAGGAAGCTGGAATCGCGACGGCGCGCCTCGACGAGATCGTGCGGCAGAAAGACCCGGCGCTCAGGGAGGTGGTGGAAGAACTCTCACGAGGCCAAGTCAAAGAGGCGATTGAAAACCTCGATGCGCAAGGCCGCGTGCACGAAATTTTCGACCGCGACGAGCGGATGGCCTCCATCGCGCACGAGTATATGAAGCAGCCCGAAGGGACGCTCGTGGTATCCCCAGACAATCGGTCGCGGATGGAAATCAATCAAACGATTCACTACGCGATGCAGGATGCCGGGAAAATGCCGTATCGCGAGCACGAGATGACAGTGTTGGTCGCCCGGCAGGAGATTACTGGGGCAGATCGACAGTGGGCGGCGCAATATGAACCCGGCGACGTGGTGCGCTACACGAGAGGCAGCAAGACGCATGGCATCGAGGCTGGAGAGTATGCCCGCGTTGAGCACGCGAACGAGAAAGAGAATCTAGTAACGGTGAAACGCGAGAACGGCGAGCAAGTGAGTTACGATCCCCGCCGCTTGCATGGCGTTACGCTCTACCGAGAGACAGATCGCGGATTCAGTCACGGCGACCGCGTGCAGTTTACGGCACCGAATCGAGAGCGACACATTGCGAACCGCGAGCTAGGCACCATCGAAAAGATCGACGATCGCGGCAACTTGCAACTACGCCTCGACTCAGGCCGGACTCTCGCATTCAACATCAAAGAAAATCCGCATCTCGACTACGGATATGCAGTGACGAGCCACAGCAGCCAGGGACAAACCGCCGACCGCGTGCTTGTTCACATTGACACCGAGCAAGCGGGCGAAAGACTCGTGAATCGTCGCTTGGCATATGTTGCGGTGTCGCGTGGACGGTACGATGCCCAGGTCTACACGAACGACAAAGGCCAGCTTGCTGCAGAACTTTCTCGCGACGTGTCCCACCGATCTGCGATGGAACCGAGCCGTGAATCGATATCCTCCGTGCGCGGGATCGAGCCGTCATCCGCACGAAGCCAGGGGCACGAGCATACGCGGGCAGAAGGTCACAGCATCAGCAGATAGAACCAGATTCCCTCCGCTCTGGCCGTCTTCAAGGGGCACGCCCGCTGCGCGGCTCCTCACAGTCGCCCTTGACCGCGGTTTCGCTTCGGGTTTGCCCCAACTATGAGAGGCATGGGCCTCTCTCCGCTCAACTAGCCGCCGGACGTTCGCGAGCATTCGCTGTCTTTAAATGTCGCACTTCTGAATCATCCAGAGCGCCGTTCTTGAATCGCTTTGTCCCACAGTCGCATGCGTCAGGCATTCGCCAGCCCGTGACTATCAGTCGTCGCGCCGGCGATAATACTCACGAATGATTACGGAGTCGCCCGTCTTAACGTCTGAGAAATCAACGACATTCGTGACGATTGTTGGGCTACACAGGATCGAGAAGTTCTTTCCATCTGTGAACCTCACGTTGAAGGACAGGTATCCTTCCTCATGCCAGTGCGAAATCCAGTCAACTTTCTTGCCGTGAACCTCCGGGTACCGTCGCCGCAGCTTTTCGTACTTCTTCTTGATTCGCCTGTCCAGCCGCCTGTGTTCTGCCGAGCTGATAGGCTTTATCGGAATTCCGTCCAACGTCACGGCCTTGGTTTTTTTCTTCTTAGGCATGCGCGTCCCCCCGCACCGTACTCTCGACACCCGAAGCGGGTGGCGGCGGACCATTTGGTTTGCGGTTGGAGTGGACCCCTTCGGTTTTTCTAGGCGTTTTCTTCTGGCGCTTGCTCCGGGGGAGAAACTGCACCAGCGGAGGTTTCCCTTCCAGTTTACGCTCGCGTTCGACGGTGCGCATCAATTGACAGATTTCTTCGTTGGTTAGGGGTTCGTCGGAGAGCCAGACGTTGAATTCCTCCTCGAAGTAAGACTCATCGTTTTCTTCCAGTTTGCGCATTTCAAGCATGAACTGTAGGTTGATGATGGCGCGCCTGCGTTCAAGGCCCGCCATGGACTTGTGATAGGTCTCCATGAAGAGTTTGGGAGATTTCTTCAGGCGCTGAACTCCCCGAACGGCTTCGTCGATACCGTGGTTCACCAAATACAGCGCTTCATACAGATGTGCTTTCTCCATGACCAACATCCTTTCAGCGGCGTGGCCGCGAGTTCGGCAATTAATGTGGCGCGTCGGGACACACGTCTCCCGTGGAGTCGGGTGCCGACCCGAATGGACGCACGGATTCAGTTGGACCAGACTACGGCGGGGAATGCGCGACGCGCGGAGGTATGGACCGTGCGATGGAAACAAAACGGAGATCGGTGGGTTGCACCCAAAGCGTGAACCCGATACTTTCTATTCCAGCCATCGTTGCCTCTTAACCAGGCGACTTTGGTCAGGGGCGCGTTGGTGCTAGACACACCGGCGCGTCCCGCTCACTCACTTCTTCCTGCCTGTCTTGCCCGCCTTCTTCTTGTACCGCGTCTTTCTGCCGTTCGCTATCTTCGGCAGGCGCTTGCGAACCCTTTCGATATCTTGTTCCGACCAGAGCCGGAACTTTACCGCCCCTGCCTCTTGTACACGCGGAACGGGCACTTTTCCCGCCGCGATGTAGCGATTGAGAGTAGGAAAGCTCAGTCCCAACTTTCTTGCTGCCTCCCGTGTCGAAACCTTATCCATTCTAAGTAACCCTTTATCAGATAGGTTGGCACGTGTCAAGTATCTTTCCAATTCCCCGCTCCGAATGAATTCCGAAAACCCCGCGTTATAAAAAGCCGCGACCAGTTTTTTGCGCCCTATGTCAGACTTTCGGGAACACATCCGGTGAAAGATTTTTTGTCCATCCTGGTCGCCCATACCAACGATCATCAACCGACTGCCTCGTGGTATCGTTTCAAGTAATGAGATTATGCCGCCGTCATGGCCGATGAACAGAAGGTTTGCGCAACTATTAAGAAAGGTTCTTGCTTGGATCAGTTGGGAGGCAGTAGCTCGGTCCGCCCCTATGAATGACCCGACTCCAATTGATTCCATGCGCTACGTGAAAGTCTTATCCACAAAGGGGCAATTCTGAACACATGAGAATCGGCATCATAGGCGACACTCACCTTGGATGCACCGACTATTCGCCGAAAAGGCGAGCGGACTTTTCGGCTGCCTTTTGCAATGCAGTTGAGATCTGCAGGGATAAGGGATCAGATGCGATCTGCTTGCTTGGTGACGTGTTTGACTCGGCCGCAACCCGCCGAAACGTTGACGCATTCGCTGAAATCCTTAAGGAAATATCACCGAGCCTTGTTCAGCTCAAAACTGCTCAGATCCCACTCATTGCTATCCCTGGTAACCACGAGTTTGGACGTGGCCGTGAAGCAGGCGAACTCACGGTTCTCGAATGCCTTGGCTTCGTTCGGGTGTTGCGCGGAACGGAGTTCAAGCACGGTTCAGTGCGCATTTGTGGTATTCCGTGGCAGCACGATCCGGCGGAAGTACCGCGGCTCGTTGAACTCTTCCGCGGTTCCTCTCATTCCGGGCCGCAAATCCTTCTGCTGCACAATTTCATAAGGGTACGAGGTCGATTCCGGCAGAGTTGTGGGAGGTTGATCCGCGATGTTGTGCGGCATTTGACAGAGTATTCGTGGGGCACCACCACATCTATGAGACGGTCGCGAATTGCGTTATACCGGGATCAACTGAAGTCCAAAACATGCTCGATCAGTCTGAGAAACACGTCGTCGTGTATGACTGTAAAGCTGACAACATCGAAAGATATGTGCTGCCCAGGACTCATCCGGTTGTGATACTTACCTACGACATTGCTGAACTCACCATTCCAGAACTGCTCTCCGCGATTGCACGGGATCTCGATGCGAACGGGGGCTGTAAAGGTGCTTTCGTATACCTTCGCATTTCAGGCGCGGTTCGAGCGAATCATGGACTATCTAAGACAGAAGTGCTCGCCCTCTTACGCGAGCGCGAACTTTTTGACTGCTATATTGATCTTCGGTATTCAACGGTGGCGAAGACGGCCACGGAATCACGCCGAGGGGCATCGATCGAGCAGGTATTGCGGCGTTCATTTCGCGGCAAAGACCTGACTAAGGCTAGGCGGTATCTAGACTACGGTGGAGGCGAGGAGCTCTTCACCGACATTCGGGAGGCCATACTTTCTGATCATCAAAAGCCTAAGACTCGATAATTTCAGGTCGTTCAACCAGGCCCAGTTCGACTTCGTTCCAGGTCAAAACTATATCTTTGGGCAGAATTGGCAGGGCAAGAGCAGTGTGGTCGATGCAATCGGGTTTGCTCTCTTCGGAGTGGATATCTTCCCGAAGAGAGTCGCCGGAACTGCCATAAGCTCCGATCACCTGGTAAATGAAGGTTCGAAGCATGGGAGTGTTGAGCTCCGGTTCGAACATGACGGATACGAATACTCCGTGCATCGGTCACTTCCGGGGCGACGAGTTTCCCTCAAAAAGGCAGATCAGGAAGTCGCGGTTGGAATTCGCACGGTCGCTGAGAAACTCCTCCCACTTCTCGGAGTCGACGTTAAGTTATTCCAGAATATTTTCTTCTCGGATCAGGATGAACTCCGTAAGAGTCTCGACTTCTCCCCGGAGGAGCGGCGCGTTTTCATAGAGCGACTTCTCGGAGTTGAAGAATGGAAGCAACGCATCGAGTTTTTCCGGGCAACGAGAAGATCGTTGGATGGCTTTCTTGAAGACCTCACATCAGGCCGTCTAGGAGCCTTCTTGACGCACGTGGAAGAGATGGAGGAGGAAGTCGCCTCTAAACAAGAAGAATTGAACGAACTCCAGTCTTCTATACGTGCGGCGAAGCAAAACGCCCCCAAGGGTATCCAAGAGCTCAGATCGGCTCAGGACAAATCCGAGAGTGCTGTTGCGATCCTTCAACACAAACAACTTCAAGTTGAGACGAAACTCGAAATTGAGGAGCGCGTGCGTGACGGGATGCGAAAGGGACGATGCCCGACATGTACCCAAAACATTCCTCCTTCCTTAAAAGCCTCGCGTCTGAACGTACTGAAGCGCTCACTGCGAGAGATGAACAAGCAGCTTGCGAAGATCAAGAGGGACCTAGAGAAGGCTGAAGAAGCTCTTCAGGAGGGTGGTTACGACGAATCGTTCGATGCGTTTGTAGATCTCAAAGAGATGAAAGCTACGTTTACCGCCACGACGAAAGGGCTGCTAACGGATGAACGGCGCTTGAAAAGATTGCGGAATCAAGCAAGGACCTTCGGAAAGAAGCCCGAACAAGTGGAACGCACAAAGGCGGAAATAGCTTTCTTGACCAAACTTGAAGAGGCCATTCAACAGTTTCGGAAGTCACTCCGAGGGCGGCTCGTTCGACATCTGGCGCTTGGCACGAATGACCTCTTGGCTCGATTTCACGACGGGGACAACGATTCAGCAGTCAAGATGGATGACGATCTAAATATCGCCGTCAAGCTGCACGGCCGGGATGTTCCTATTTTCAACCTGAGCGGCGCTGCGAAAGACATCCTAGCGCTCGCTCTGCGCTATGGTCTCCTGCGAGTTGCAGCCGGCGGCATCAATTTCTTAGTTCTAGACGAGCCTACTCGACACATGGACACATCGAATTGTCAGCGGTTAAAAGCGCTCTTTAATGATCTTTTCGACCGCCAGCTAATCGTCGTGACTGTGAATAGTGAGTTCTCCGATGCGACCGGTCGACATTTTCGGGTAATGAAGGACGATTCTCTGCATTCCGTGGTGGCTGAGTCATGGTGAGCGCCATGCCCTGGCGATTACCTTTCGGAAGAGACGATAAGTTGCAGTATTCGGTCCAGATATTGACTTACTTGCTTCGAATCGACGGTGACGCGGAGGTGCTGCGGAATCTTGCGGAACCATTCGTCCCGCGTTGTCGGGCGTTTATCAAGAAACTCCTGCAGAAGACTCGGCCGTAACAGCCCCTCGTCGGGGAGCGAATCAGGGAACGCTGCCAAGATTTCGCGATCCCGCAGTTCTTCGAGGCGCCGCCGCAAGGATTCTGCTTTACGTACCTTCTCTTGTTGTTGACGGTACGCAGGATCATTTTCCAAGAGTGATTCGATAGTGCGCAGCAATCGCTTGATTTCGCTATCCCTGCTTTTGAACCAGTCTGTTGACCATACCCGATGAATTTTCCATCCGAGATTCACGAGAATTTCCTGGCGCAGGCGGTCACGATCTCTGGCCGACCGTCCTGAATGATAGCTTGCGCCGTCGCACTCAATGCCGAGCAAGAATGCGCCAGGCTTGGCGGGGTGCTTCACGCCCAGGTCAATGAAGAACCCTGCGACGCCAACCTGTGGCACCACATCGTAGCCCTTCTCTTTAAGGACAGTCCCAACGGATCGTTCAAAATCGTTCGTTGGCTGGTCTAGGCTTTCATCTGCCTGTTGCAAAATGCCAGTGCGAGCAAAGATCAAATATTGCTTCAGTGCCCGCAAACCCCACGGGCTGTTAGCGGTCGTCTGGATGCGGTCAGGATCGAGTGAGCTAAACACCACGCTACGGTTCTTGGCACGGGTGAAAAGTACGTTAAGTCGGCGGTGACCGTTCGCGCCATTGATGGGACCGAAACGCTGGAATTGGTTCCCTCGAACATCGGGACCGTACGTCGTCGAAATAAAGATAACGTCCCGTTCATCGCCCTGGACATTTTCAAGGTTCTTAACAAACAGGGTTTCCTGACCACCTGTCATCTTTTCCTGATAGGCGATTGCGGCGGGATCGTCTCGCAGCCGCCGGTCAAGGAGTTCCTCAACCAGTTCTCTTTGTTCAAAATTCAGCGTCACCACACCGAGTGATTCGCCGGGATGCTCGCGCATATGCTCCAGCACTGCCTCCACGACAACCTCCGCTTCGCGTGGATTGCGCCCATTCTCAAATACTCCGTCAGGTATAAAGTGGTGCTTTACGCCCAGCAATGGATTGTCGTGGTACGCGGACGGAAAAATGACGAGATCTCCCTGATAAAATTCATGATTCGAGAATGCGATCAGGCTTTGATGGCGGGAGCGATAGTGCCAGCGCAGCCGGCGTACCGGCTGGAACAACGTGCTCGCTACATCAAGAATGCTCTCGCCTTCCTCGACGGCAGTGCGGTCATCGTCAGTGCCCTCATCGTCGGAGTCGAGTGACACGCGTTGAAAGAAGTTTGTCGGTGGAAGCTGTTTCGGATCGCCAACTATCACCACCTGCCCGCCTCGCGCGAGTGCGCCGATGGCATCTTCAGGCTTGAGCTGAGACGCCTCGTCCATGACGACGAGATCGAACTTGAGCTGTCCGGGAGCAAGGTACTGAGCAACGGACAGGGGCCCCATCATAAAGCACGGCTTGAGGGCGACCAGTGCGCTCGCGGATCGAAGAATGAGTTGCCGTATCGGAATGTGGCGTTTTTGTTTATTAAGTTCATTCATGACGAGCGCCATTTCGGTCCAATGACGCACCGGGCCGCTCTGGTTTCCGTAAGGCACCGGCCGTTTGTCAATTAGCGCGGCGACCCGCTCGCTGTAGAGGCGAATAGATTCCTTGTCTGCTGCCGCAAATTGATGACGTAATTGCTCCTGCGTCACGCCGGTGGCCTCAGATAACTCAGGGTGCTGCGCGAATACACTGCGAGCGAGACTGTTGTAGAAAACGAAACGAAACACACGTCCGAGTTCGTGCGGTTCAAACGTGCGCTGCTCAGCCGCTGTGGTCAGCTTGTCGAGTCCGGTTTCCCGACTCTTGATTCGGAGGCGAAGGAAATGATTCCAGCGCGGCAGCTCTTCAAGATTCGCTAGCGCATAATGAGCCAGCGCTTGTAACCCGGTCCATGGGCCATCGGCAGTTCCGCTCCAGAATGCTGATCCTGAGACGGCGGCGAGTTCTGCGGTTAGCGCCTGTAGCCTTTCTCCGCAATCGTGCGCGGCAGTCAAGGTCGTTCGAAGCTCGGTGAGGCGTGCGGCATAATCCTTGCAGAGAAGCCACTCGCTCGCCTTTAGGGGCAGACTGCCTGAGGCGATGGAGTCAGCAAAGTGAATCGTATGCCTGATGGGTTCAACGTCCGTGTTGACGCCGCGGTACGAGTTCCCGATCATTGCGGGAAGTTCGAACACGGTTTGTACGCCGGCCATCGCATTGCGACACTGTCCCGCAGCCACCAGGATGCCCGGAACATCCCTGAGCTCAACGTCATCGCGAATGGCAGCGCGATCAATCGCCTGCAGAACGTCTCTAACTTCTTGGTTAAACTTCTGTAGACATACAAGAATTTCGTCAAGCGAGGCCGCGGCCAGTAAAGAGCGCTGACTTGGCACGGCGCGCGTGAAGTCCGTGACGCGCGCGACCGACTGCTCAAGGGCTGCCCGGTGCTCCGAGGTCGCACCGGTATTGGTTTTGATCCCTTTGAGGCGCTCCGTCCTCGCCGCAAACACCGTTCGTCGGAACGGTTCAGCATCAGGTTGATGCTCGGGTAGGGCCGCAAAAACCTGTTCATACCAGAGAACCATCTCGTACAAATCGTCCCACTCGCTACGCACTCCCCGAAAATGCGCGCCCAGCATCTCGCGATAGCTGGAATTGTTGTCAAACTGTCTGCGCCTTTGCACGTAGGTCGCCAGATTCCTCAGGGCCTGGCTCATCTGTGCCCGGTTGGCCTTTTTCTTAGTCAGTGCGACGCGACGATAGTCCTTAACCGCCCAACTGTATTTGCGACTGAACAACCGCTGAAGCAGGCTGGCGTCGTCAAGGATGGAAGCATGCTCGATGAGCTGCGCTGGCGTAAGCGCTCCATTGCAAAGCGAAAGATCAAAGTCCCGGCCGAGGGACGCTTCGGCGACTCTAATCGCTTTCGCTTCTTGCCGAGCAGTCTCCAACATCGGTTTGGTATGTTCGCTTTCAAATGCCGCTAGGCGGAAGTGAAGTCGGTCAAACGGCATATTCTCAACGATCCGTAGCGTAGCCAGCAAGAGCGATGCGTTGGGCACGGTGGCCGGAACTTCGCAGCCCACAACATCGAGCAATGCTCGAAAAGACAACTGCGCTTTTTGAACCAGATTCGTTGCTTCGACTGAAGATTCAAAGAGGCTTTTGATTTCTGCGACCGAAAGCCCGTCCAGTCGCCAGGCCCGAACGCATTCCAGCGCTGCTGCCAGCTTCTCCGCAGTTTGGGAATCGAATAGGGATCTGGTGTTGCTTACGGAACTTGAAAGCGCTTCAAGGCCTTTTCCATACGACTCCACTAAATCCACAAATTCTGCCAGCAATCGCCGGTTTGCTTGTGTCTGGCACGGCACCAAAAGGTGCTCAAGCAGCTTTCCTCCAGCGTCTGGCAGGAGCGCCAAGGTGGATGAAGAGCGCTCCAAACCCAAGATCGTTCGGGAAATGACGATGCCGGTAGTTTCTTGAACCCACTCGCAGTACTCATCGGCCTTGCGTACAGTACCCAGGAATTCATCAAGAAGACTGCGGACTCGTTCGTCCCCGTCAAAACTCAAAGGTCGGGCGATCCAATTCCAGGGATGCTGCTCGATTGAACTGCAAGGGGCGAGAACCGCCACCAGATGTTGCACGTAAACTGCAATGAATTGTTCCGTCTCCGTGAAGTCGGCGCGAGTGTATTGCGGGGCCTGTCGCAAAATGACCTGGTTCAGCCGTTCCCGGTGCACTGCGACGTCTTGCCCGCAGCGGTCGCGGGCCCACAGGATCTCGAAAATCGTGGCTTGGAGAGGTTCGACGGTTTTGTTGATCAGCGCCGCGTACAGCGTCAAAAGCCGCTTCCTGTCTTCGACTATCGAGAGCTGGCCGTCGAGATCCCGAGGGTCCTTGAATGAGCCCCGTCGCTGCAGACGGTGAGCAACATCATTGAGAAGCGCTCCCTTCTTGGTTTTGTGGCTGTGGACTTCCAGGCAAAACATTCCAAGGCCGGCATCGTCCAGACGGCGGCGGACCACTTCAAGAGCAGCTAGTTTTTCCGCTACAAAAAGCACGGTCTTGCCTCTTGCAAGGGCCGCGGCAATGAGATTCGTGATGGTTTGTGATTTTCCGGTCCCTGGAGGGCCCTCGATCACCAGATTCTGGCCGCGTAGCGCGTGCACGAGCGCACTGTGTTGCGAGCTGTCGGCGTCCCGGATGAGATGTGGAATGTCTTTTTTTAACTCCGGCTCATCAATTGCGAATTCTTCTGCAAGCGTGATATTCGAATTTTTCGAGCCCTCAAACAGCTCGCGGACAAGAGGATGCTTGGCGATGCTCTGGGAGGCAGGCCATGTTTTGGGATCAAGATCCCGATACATTAGCAATTTTCCAAAACTGAGCAGCGCGAGAGTCACGTGCCGACGAATCGACCAACGTTTCTTGAGGCTTAAGATCGTTTCAAATTTTCCGAAATAGGTATCAGGAGTGTCGTCGTCCTCTAGATGCGGTATCTCAAGACCAAAGTCTCGGCGCATCTTTTCAACGAGCGATAAATTAGACTCCACATCTTCGCCGGAATACTCGATGACTGTTTCGACGGCTTTGCCTTTTCCTCCCGAGCGCTCGATAGTCAATGGCACAACTACAAGGGGCGCAAGATGCGGCTGTTCGGATTCGTCAGCCTCGTGCCATTCGAGAAAACCGAAAATGAGATACAGCATGTTAGTGCCGGATTCCTCGATTGCCGTTTTTGCGGCACTGGAGATCTTGCGGCTTACGGTATCAAGTTGTTCTTGGTAGTGGAGGACCGGCAAGAACTCTTTGTTTTGATCTTCGACACTGTCGAGATCGAACGAGGTGTTCCAATCAAGTTCGAGCGCATAATCCGCGGCGGCAGGCATCTCTTCGCCGTTTTCGATGTCCGGTTCGGGCACTGGTAGAAATGAGAGTTTTTCGTTGTCGCGCAGTCGCCCGAACACGGTATCAAGGCCAACGTCCACAACGCGGAGCGAGGAGGACTTAGAATGCCTGAAATTCAGGAGTTTGTTTCGGTTCGTGAGATCCAGTAACCGTGTACGGATTCGGTCCAGGCCGGTCTCCGTACTTCCGGTCAGGAAATCAGCGCTTATGTTGGATGCTGGCTGCTCGCCTGATTCTTGACTGGGTCCGCTAAGCATAGCTCATTATGTCCGAATCGGTAACTATCAGTTACTCCTTAACATGAAGCGGTATAGAGGTATGCAACTCAGGGTTTCTCGGGACTCGGCGCGAGCATACCACGGGGGATTGCCTTGCTCACCTTCTCGCATGTTGGCAGCCGCTCCCGACCGGCCCGCAAGGGGAGCCGTCAAAACAACCTGGCGGCGGACAACCATAAAGGACGAGCAAGATCTCAGTATCGATAATTGAGGTTTATGCAGCCTCGTGCTTCAACTGCGACCAAGGCGCGGGCGTCTTCGCTAATAGATTGGCTAAATACTACTACGTATAACTGAGTCTGGAATAATCCCAAGAAATCACTAAACCGAACAGTGCATCCATCAAAGGGATATAATAGGTCAAAATAATTTGGACGATATCAATCAGAATATAAAGTTATCGTGATTTCGGTTAAACAAGTTGCACGCTCCAGTTGAGAAGGGACGATTCTGTGGCAATAGACTTGGGGAACCTCAACCCAGAACAGAAGCGCGCTGTGCTTGAGGTCACAAGGCCAGTTCTGCTCATGGCCCCGATGGGAACGGGCAAGACCAAGGTCCTGGCTCTTCGAGCCGCGTACGCAATAGATAGTGGCATTGAGGCGTCCTCAATTCTTTGCCTATCGTTTACGAATCGGGCCGCGAAAGAAGTGAAGGAACGCCTTACCCAGCTCCTAGGGAGAGCTGGCGATGGCGTGACGACGAGAACATTTCACTCACTTTGCGCGATGATCATCCGTTCGGAGAGCGACGTCATCGGAATTGACTATGATTTCGTTGTGTGGGACGAGGAAGACTCGAGCGAGGTATTGAAAAGACTGATTCGCCGATTTGGTATTCAGGTCGGCCAAGAGGACATCGACAAGGTAGTCGGTTGCATTTCGACGAGCCTCGCTGCTTTTCGCCTCGCTAGCTATGAGCGTTCCAAGTCAGAATCGGTAGATCATGTCTTCCATCGCAATCTGCGGGGCCTCAAACTCAAGGCTACCTCTAGAGACCAGGACTTCCTTTGCTCACAGATGCTGGACTCATACCTAGCCGAGCTCCGAGAGAATCACGCGTTGGATTTTGTCGATCTCATCATTCAAGTGAGTGATGTCTTTAAGAACAATGCGAGGGTCCTGACGCGTTGGCAGGAGAGGTTTCGTTGGATTCAGGTTGACGAAGTTCAGGATACCAACTGGTCGGAGTATTCGATTTTAGCGGCCATCGGGAAGAAGCATCGGCAGGTGTCCTTTTTCGGCGACGTGGACCAGACGATTTATGAATGGCGTGGTTCGGTGCCACGGGAAGTAATTGCAGTCTTTAAGAAGGAGTTTGGACCCGTAATAGAGATCAATCTGAAGCGAAACTACAGGTCCACTCAAAAGATTCTTGAGGCTTGCGGCCGAATAATTGGTTCGTATCAGGGCGCCGTGACCCATCAAATGGAGTGCCATTCCCAGGTGCCTGGAGAGCCGGTTATGATTCACGGCGAGCCTGACCCTGTATCTGAGGCACATTGGCTGGCTGATAGGATCCGAGAGTTCCAAAAGGCGGACAAATGCAAATTCAGGAACTTCGCCATCCTCACGAGGACGAACGGGAGAGCTACGGTAATTTCGAGAGTACTAGAGAATGAACTGATTCCGCATTTTGTCGCGGACCAGTTCAGATTCTTCTTACGGGCCGAAATAAAAGATGCGATCGCACATCTTCGTTTTCTTTTAAACACACACGACTCGAATGCGTTTCGTCGCATCCTTCAAAGACCGCCGAAGGGGATTGGACAAGCCACAATTGATGCCATTCAAGCCATAGACAGGCGGACTTGCGTCAGATTGGTTGATTTCGTAAATCCCATCACTCTCAAGTATGCAGATCCGTACGCCCCGCTTCTCGACGCGTTTGTGTCCGGCAATATTGTGATATTCGACGTTGAAAGCACGGGGCTGGATACGGTCTCGGACGAGGTGGTCGAACTCGCTGCTGCAAAGGTGAACCACAACGGCCGACAGGACGAGTTTCATGCATATCTGAAAAGCAAGAAACCAGTCGGTGACTCATTTTCCGTTCATACGTTGTCAGACCAGTTCCTCGCCCAGAAGGGCGAAAATCCAAAGAAGGTACTGGAGGAATTTGCCTCTTTCTGCGAGGGTTGCGTTCTGGTAGGGCACAATGTCACGTTTGACAAGAACATTATCGAAAGTCAGGGACGGAGGATCGGCGCTAGGAACCCTACGGTCGGCCTTTGCTTTGACACCCTTGACATTGCGAGAAGATTGCTGCGGTTGCCGAGTTACACCTTGCAATCGCTTCACGATACTCTCAAATTGAAGCACAAGCCAACGCACCGTGCGCAAGACGATGTCAGAACGACAGAGGACCTTCTCCGACACCTCGTGGACCTTCTAACGCCCGGAGCGGCTGAAAGACGCAAAGTTCTTCGTGGGCGAATGGCTCCGTTTGCGAATTTGGCTTACCAGCTAGAGGCGTGGCGGAGCGGAATCGCCAACAAACGGCCTCACGAGCTCTTGGCTTTGGTCCTTGAAGAGTCGGGTCTCGCCGCGTACTGGCGCAAGCAAGAGGATGGCGAAAAACGGCAGCGTAACCTCGGGGAGTTGGTTGACCTGTTTGGGCAATACGACGATCTCCGCTTGTCTGGGCGAGATGCTCTTCAAGAGATACTGCTCACTGTGTCCCTTGGCAGCGACACTGAGAGGCTACTTCAGAAGGATGATCGGGTGTTGCTAGTGACGGTGCACCAAGCGAAGGGGCTGGAGTTCGATACAGTGTTTGTAGCCGCAGCTACGGATGAGGACTTTCCCTCGTATTTGAGCAAGCGCGACGGCAGAGTCGAAGAGGAGCACCGCGTGTTCTACGTGGCGGCGAGCAGAGCGAAGAGGCGTCTCGTGTTTTCCTACTTTCGGGAGAATGACTGGGGTTACATCCAGCAGCCGAGCAGGTTCTTGACCTGCCTCTCCGCGCCGAAGGTTCGTTAACCCAGTTATGACAGAGGACTTGACTCTCGGTCAGGGAGACGCGAGGGTTGATGGCTAGTCAGTATTACAGTGTTGCGGATCATGGCTGGAGTGAGCATGTCTGAACAAACACCAGAATCCATCGCTTTCCTGCGCCCACTTCTCCCTATGTTTGTCAGTTGGCTAAAGATGTCGCAAACGCTGGACGATTTTGCCAACCAAGGGAAGAAGGTGAACTGGGATTGGGTCAACGAAGCTGAGCGTACTTGCGGCTTACCGGAATCTCGATGTCCTGACCATATCGCAGCGCAACGACTTGGCTTGAAGCCGGGTGGAGTTTAAGGCACTTCTGAGGAGTGCTGTCCGTGTCTGGAATAAAAAGCCCCATAGACGATGCTCTTTGCGCTGCGATCTACGACAGGTTGTGTTCGATGGTCTACAGCGCTTTAAATACCGGACTGGATTCTTACCACGACCCAAAAGAACTACGCAAGGAATGGCGTCAGCTCGGTTCCGCTGCCTTGGCTCATGTCTTGGTGTTATCCGCGACTCCCCATTGGTCTTCTTACCCGCGAACATTCTGGATGAACCCCTGGATTGCACAGCACCTGCGTAGTTACAACGCGGACCAACTTGCGCACATCGTGAGGGACTGGCTGGAGAGGAAGCCTTTGGATTCCCGTGTGAACGAGGACCCGCTAGAGGAGGACCTCAAGGTTAGGCATTTGAAGAGTTTGCTTGCCGCATTAAACCGAGAGGGGTAATCCTTGGCTCTCCGTCGCTTAATGCCCGACGCGGGTTGTCCAACGGCCCGTGAAGGTTTCAATTGGAATGAGGCGGCGCTGCACCATTTTCAAAGAGGGACTTAGAAGCGAGAGATGCAACTTCAATCCGCACTGGCCCTACCCAACATCCTTTCGTTCCTGGAACAGCTTACTGATTTCTTAAGGCGACAATAAGAGCCTCAAGGATGGCACCGACGGCTCAATGGCCTGACGATTGCGGGCATCGTCAGCAATCGGCGTCTAGACTCTTTGGGCTTTTTCGAGATAGCGACAAAATCCATTTGCCAGTGTCATCTGTCGAGGGTTTTTGCATTCCATTTCGAATAGAGCAGGGCTAGCCACAAGCACCGCGATACAGCGCGCACGAGAAATCGCCACATTCAGTCGATTGGAGCTGTAGAGAAACTCCATGCCGCGAGGGGCATCCGTAGCGGTGGAGGTGGCCATCGAGTAAAAAATAACGGGCGCTTCTTGCCCCTGGAATTTGTCCACGGTCCCGACGTGAGCTCCTGCTGGGAGCGCATCACGCAGGGCCGAGACTTGGGCGTTGTAAGGCGTCACGATGAGCACATCATTTAGTTTCAGTTGACTGATTTCTCCCCTGCGGTTCGTCCATGTGTTCTCTCCATTCACAAGCTCTCTGACCAACTTGGCGATCTCCTCCACCTCTTCGCCTGATTCATTCTGATTTCCACTGTGGTGAACAGGAACGAACCTCAAGCCAGTGCCGGACAAGTGCCCCTTCGCGTTTACGCTTTGTTTCTCGTTGCCCGCGGCTGGGAGAAGCCTGCCTTCGTAGAACAATTCCGAAGTGAAGCCGCAAACGTCGGGATGCAATCGTTGTGTCTCCCTTAGAAATAGGCCTTGTTCTGGGAGGATTGTGGCTCGATCACCTAGGAGGTGACGAAAGGCCGATCCATCGGTCCCGGGAGGATGAACGCCGCGTTGCGGTTGGTCGAGCTGTTGAGGGTCGCCGAGCAGCACGCAACTCGTGGCTGCCTGAGATACTGCAAGCACATCCGCAAGACACATCTGGCCAGCCTCATCAATGAACAGAACGTCGACAGCCTGGTGGACCTCGGTCCGCGCCCAAAACCAACTCGTCCCGGCCGCAACTTGTGCTTTACCTTCCCTCAAGGCATTGAGGACGGGCGCGTTGTCATCGAGCTGTTCCACGAGTTCGTCCGGGCAACCATCGGTTTCATTTGCTTTCTGCACTGCTCTTAAAGGAACACCGGCCTGGCGCGCCACCTTGCACGCTTCACCGAGCAAATGGCTAATCACTTTGTGGCTGATCGCCGTAATTCCGACGCGTCGCCCAGCTCTTACGAGTTCTACGATCATGCGGGCGCCACTGAACGTCTTACCTGAGCCTGGAGGGCCTTGGATCGGCAAAATCGAGGGTTCTCTGCATAGCCATGCCACCAAGTCCTTGCTCTCCTTTGTCAGTTGTCCTTCATTCACTGTGCTCTCGACGCGTTGCTTCAGCGCTCTGGGTTTCCGACGTAAAAGCAGATCTCTTGCGGCTTGGAAGGGGCCTTCCGCGGCTATGCCGTTTTCGCCAACCCAAGTACCAAGCCGCAGAAGGCTTTCTCTTTTCACTTCGGAGCCGACGAAATCGTAGGGGACCAATGCACCTGGGTGCGGAACTACGGAACTGAGGCCTCGTTTCAGATCAATTGTTCTTGCAACTTCATCAATCGCCATGAGTTCTCCTGCTCCTTTTTTCGTCTTCGGATCGTGGACAGCGAGAGCGCGGTCGATGGCATGGTCCTGAGGAGGAAAATCATAGCGATGAAGGGCGGATCTCTTGATTCGTGCTGCTTCGCCGACATAATGGAGACCTCCGAGCGCACTCTTGTCCTCGATGAGTTCAGCATCCGAGAGATCACACAACCTAAAGTATTCCCACCACATCGATTTTTCTTCCCGGCGGTGCCATTCGAGCATCTGCGCCAGCAGCCAACGTGAATCGTGTTCTGCGGTCCATTCGCTGCGGTCTGGCGGCAATCCGTCCAGGAGCTGTTTCTTAACCACTTCGACTCGCTCTAGTTGCTCAGCCAGGTTTTCCTTTGCGTCACCAGATCTCGGCGCGGGGCGCGGGATGGCTCGTCCCAGCTTTTGTTCCATTTCCCTTCTTCGCTCTTCGAGCCAACCCCGCAGACTTCGAGCCGACAAGCAGTCCTCTTTGTTGTAGGACTCGACAGTCTTGAGAAGTTCGGCCGTCGCTTCCTCTCCAGTTCCCAAAGCAAAAATGGATGAGAAAGCATCTAGAGCGAGCCTAGCTTCTCGGAGTGGCACGGCACGCTCAAAACCATACAGGGGTTCCAATTTCTTGATGGAATAACTTTCAACCGAAGCGCGCAACGCTTGACGCGTCACACGATACAGGTCGACGAAAATGCCTGCCCGCAACAAGCGATCTACGGCGTCGACGCACACACCATGCCGCCCAGCCAGCTGCTTAATGGCTGTTTGCTCATAAGGAGCATAGTGATAGATATGGAAATCAGGGAATTTTAGCCATCTATCCAGCATTTTCGCGATGAATTCTTCAAAGGCTTGCTTCTCGGCGAAAGGGTCAAAAGACCACTGAGCCTCATACACGGGATCCTTGCCTGGACCATCCCCCAGGCTGAGCGTGCCCAGGAGGTACTCGACTCCCGTCCCGAAGGCATAATCATCGCCTTCGAAATCGAGAAAGATGTCTCCAAGAGACGGGGTTGGTAGCGCCGCGAACCCTTTTTCCTCTTCGATGGGCTCGAGAATCTCATAGATCATCTTCCCTTGATTACGACCGTTTCGCTGGAGAAGTGCTTGTCCATGAATCCGAACCAGTGCGGCTTCTCCGATTCGCTCGATCTTAGGCAAAACAGGAAGCTTTAGATTTCCCAACGCCTCTAACGTTTGGATATCGCGCGAAACTAAATGCTTCCGTTGATTTCGTGTAATCCCTGCAACCAGCGACAAATGATCGTCGATGTGTCGCTGTTTGTCGCAAACGGGAAACCAAGTGCAAACCCTGCAAAGTTCTGTTGGCTCGGGATAGGTATTGGTGGGCGCTTGGCCTGCCCTCAGAAAATCATTTCTGACCTTCCGGAAATAGGCAATATAGCGAGCGACTGCAAACGACTCTACTTTGGAATTACCCAACACCACGTGCATTCGCTGCGGCACGACATCTTGGATTTTGGACAGAATGTCAGAATAGAAACAGAGTTGGAGTACAGCGTTGGCCCTAGCGGATCGCGCGAGTTTCGTTTCTGCCACTTCGTATGACCACGAACCTAATGCGCTCGGTTTCTCGACCTTGACCAGAAAATCCGATCGCCCTCCCCAGGTCCCGTCTTCAAGGGTCCCCTGATAGACCACACCGGCCCCAGAATGAAGAGCCTTTGTGGTCTCCGCCACCGCGTCCGACCAGGAGAGCGCCTCCGGGATTCGCACCATAACCAAACTCTTGTCGCCGCCTAATTGATGCAAATAGTTTTGCTCGTGTCGAATTCCCAACTCTCTGAGAAGCTCCTGACTCGGATCTCGAGAAAATGGCTTGTCTCGTTTTCCGGTAGCTGCGTCGCGTTCAAGTACGCCCAGGTGACGGCACGCGAGGAAGTTCACGATGTCTGTTGCGGAGAACATGGTTAAGAAATGCTTTCCTCGCCTTCCATAAGCCTTCCTTGTTGCCACCGCTGAGAACTTGCCCGTTGCGCGAAAATTGTAAATGTAGTGCTATGTAATAGCTAGTGTCGTGTCTTCCTGGCTTGTAAACTAGTCGTACCTACCAGGGCCACTGACGAGTGTGTCTGATATGCTGCAAAAAATCGTTCATATCAAGAGTGTCGGCCGTTTTAAGAGTTGCGTTGCCGCCGGCGACGTTACTCTACGGCGTGTCACTCTTGTGTTCGCGGAAAATGCGCGCGGAAAGACCACGCTTTGCGCAATCCTTCGATCATTGGTTGCGAATGCTCCTGCGGTCGTACTGGGACGCAAGACACTGGGCAATCCTGATCCGCCGGATATTCACCTGATGATCGGAGGCGCCGCGGTCCTGTTCCGCGGCGGAAACTGGTCCGCTCCATTTCCGGACATCGCGATTTTTGACGCCACTTATGTTAGCGAAAACATATTTGCTGGCGATCTTGTTGATACTGAGCACCGCCGAAATCTCTACAGGGTGATCGTCGGCGCACAGGGCGTGACGCTAGCGGCGCGCGTGAATGAGCTGGACAACGAAATTCGCGCCAAGAATGCCGAAATAAGGGACCTCCGAACACGGCTGCAACAATATATTCCACCTGGAATGACCGTCGAGGCCTTCGTTGCCCTTGCAGAAGACGCCGCTATCGGCACCAAGATTACGGCGAAAGAACAGGAGCTTCAGGCCGTACAACGGGCCGGTCAATTGCGCCAGCGGGCGATCCTTGCACCGATTGCGGTTCCCACTTTTCCTCCCTCCTTCGCCGAGGTTCTGGCGAAAACATTTGCAAACGTCTCTCAGGATGCCGCAACGCGCATCGCCGAGCATGTCGCACAGCACCGGATGGAGGGACGGGGAGAGGCTTGGCTGACTCAAGGGCTTTCCTTCATTACCGACGATACATGCCCTTTTTGCACGCAGAGCCTCGAGCCCACCAATATCGTTCCGGTTTACGCAGAATTATTCGGCCCGGAATATCGCGCTCTGCGTGATCAGGTTGCGGCGCTCAGCAGGCAAATCGAATCCGGCATCAGTGATCGCGTATCCGCATCGGTAACGCAGACGCTGCTGCAGAACGTGAACAACGCGGAATTCTGGATTCAATACTGTAATTTCACCGCCCCGATTCTGAATGGTGCCGAGACGACCGTCGAGGTCATGAGGACACTACGCGAGGCGGCAAAGGCGCTTCTCGATATGAAAGAGGCGAGGCCCCTCGAGCCCGTGCCACCGGACGAGCGTTACACACAGGCGCTCGCGGGGTTTGAGTCATTGCGCGCCGCGATAGGCGAATACAATTCCGCCGTTGCCGCGGCGAACGCGATAATCGAGGCCAGAAAGCACCAGGCTGAGGCGGCTAATCTTAGCGAAGTCGAGAACGAATTGGCGCGTCTGAAAGCCTTTCGCGCGCGACATACGGAGAGTGTGAAGGCGCTGTGCGCGACCGATGCGCGTCTACAAAATGAAAAGAGCGCGCTTGAGACCGCGAAGACTCAAGCCCGCGAGCAACTTGACGCGCATACCAGCCAAGTCATCTCGGCCTACGGTCAGCGCATCAATCACTACCTGGAGCGCGTAAATGCGGGTTTCCGAATCACGCCGCCGACCCACAATTACCGCGGCGGTACGCCAAATACGAGCTATCAGATCGTGATTAACCAGCACCCGGTTGATCTTGGCGATGCCGACACGCCTCATGATCGGCCGAGCTTTAGAAACACACTGAGCGCCGGGGACAAAAGCACGCTCGCTCTCGCTTTTTTTCTCGCACAGCTGGAACAGGACCCGAACCGTGCCCGTAAGGTTATCGTATTTGACGATCCGTTCAGCAGCCAGGACGGTTTCCGCCGGAATCACACTGTCCACCAAATTTACAAATGCGGGGCCAGCTGCGCCCAAGTCATCGTTCTCTCGCATGAGCCGGGATTTCTGAAACTACTGTGGGACCGGCTCCTTCCTGCGGACCGGAAGACGCTGCAGCTCGTGCGTGTGGGCGAAGAAAACACAACGATAGCGGAGTGGGACATCGAGCGCGCTTTACAGGCCCGCCATCGCGCCGACATTGACGTGCTGCAACGATACTTTTCCATCGGAGAAGGCGAACCTCGTAATGTGATCCAGAAGATAAGGCCGGTGTTGGAGGGTTTCTGCCGGAATTTCTCTCCCGCTCAGTTTCTGGATGGCGACATGATGGGTGTTATCGTTGGGAAAATCAGGACGACTGGACCCTCGCATACCTTCTATCCGATTGCCGATGATCTGGATGAGATAAATGTTTATTGCCGTCGATATCATCACGCGGAGAATCCGAACGCCGCGAACGAACCAATCGACGATACCGAGCTCGTGGGGTATGTAAAGCGCACGCTCTCGCTGACCGGCAGCCTTATCTAGCGCATCCTTCTGGGTGAAAACGCGGCGCTCGCTTTGACCGTCGCGCCTACTTCATTGTTTAGGTCCTGCAAACATAAGGATCAAGCAACTGAAGCCGTACCAGTAGAAGGTGCCGGAAGATTTCATGACGCCTTTGCCGTCGCCGTCATAGTGTTGTTTATGAATGGGTTAGAAGAAATGACGCCCACAGGAATCCGCGGTGAACGAATCACTCTCACCTGACAGTATATCTTTAGGCGACGAAACAGATTCAGGCTACCTAAGCGAACAGTTTTCCCTGCCGCTCGATTCGCACATGCCCATCGATGCTTTCAAGCACGGCACGGGCCGGGATCTGTGCCAGTTCCCTCGGCTCCACTTTGTGCAGGCCGCCGCCATATACGCGGCCTTCGGAGATGAACTGGCCGGGCGTAACGCTCTGGAGCGCCTCGAACACCCTCGCGGCAAGTTCCGGGCGGTTCTTGAGTACCTCCTGCAAACGGCTCTTGGGATAGAGCATCAGGTACACGTTATGTGCCGTCGCCTCTGAGCGATTCCAGATGAAGCGAAACGGATGCTTGCCGTTGGCTGAGCGGCCCATGTAGGTGCACAAGAATGGTGCGGGTGGACGCTGCTCCTGGGAATACCACGGCGCGCGATGGCTCGCCAGATATGATACGTGAATGTCTTCCTCCCTGCCCTTTTGCAGGTATGCATAGAATCGAGGCCAGCTCAGCTTGATCTTCTCTTCCGGCTCGCTGCAATCGAGCAAGTAAAGTTGAGGGAACACAGCGGGCGTCCCGTCAGCTCGTGCGTCGATGATATCAGTGGTGACGTAGCGCGGGCCCGGCAGGATCGGTTTGAGGAAACCGCGCGGGATGTGCCAGGACTTCGTCTCTTCGTCATTCAGGATGAAAAAGCTATTGGAACCCGTCGCAAGCCCGCGCTTGATGATAAAGAGATCTCCGAGCGTCGGCTCATCCGTGTCTTCAAAGACTGTCCGCGCAGGAAACTGCGTCCACTTCCGGGAATGCCGAAGCACGTCACGCGGCACGAGTGCCTCGGTGCTCGGGCTCTCGATCGCGCCGCCAAAGGAAAAACGGATGCGGTGTCCGGGCGGAGGAACGGCTTTGCGGAAAACCACCACGGCCGAAGATACAAGTGCGTCCGTGAACTGCACATCCGTGGGGCAGAAACGGTGAATATGAAGCAGTGTCACCCGCTCCGTAAGGTACCGACGCAGCGTCACCCCGTAGTTCACATCCATGAATTCAGACGGGATCAGCCAAATGGCAAGCCCCTGCTCTTCCATCCAGTCATGACACAGCAGCAGAAAATAACAATAGAGCCCCGCGAGCCCGCTGATTTCCATATGCAGTGAGCGCGCGAGTTCCGCTCTGAGCCGGTCCTTTTGATCGCCTTCTAGATGATGATGCCGCACGTACGGCGGATTCGTAAGAACGAGATTGAAACGCCCCGAAGCAGGTTTTTGCTTTGTGAAATCACCTTGCAGGACATGGAGACCGTTCTTGCCCCATAGTTTCTTAGCCACATCCGCAAACAGGGGATCAAGCTCGATGCCCGTCGCAGCCTCGATAGTCTTTGTTGGAACAACTTCCGAGAGTGCCGAGTAAAACGATCCAGTGCCAACGGCCGGGTCGAGAAACCGAAGTCTCCCCTCCCCAAGCGACTTGTGTGCATAGCGCGCAAGGCTCAAGGCGAGCTCGAACGGTGTTGCAAATTGTCCCCATTTGTTGCGCTCGACGGCCGTCTTGAGCGCATCGAGACGAGTCTGCTCTGCCTGCCGGCGTCCTTCGATAGTTTGGTGCGCAGCCGTTGCCATGATCTCAGATTCCGAGCTTGTCCAGATCTTCAGTCCGATGCTCCCATATCCAGTCTATCCCCTCAGCCGCTTCATACCCAAGATATGGCGCATCGAAATACCCACACAGGAAAAGCACAAAGACTACGCCCTTCCCATGCGTCGCTCTGAGGTAGTTGATTTTGATTGCTTCTTCCTTACGTCGTTTGTTTACGTTGGTGAAGTCGCCCGCGGATTTCGCTTCAATGAGTATCGGCAGATGCGGCAGCTTAGCTTTTTTGGGTTGAATCACCGCGTCAATCGGAATCTTGACGGTCTTCGCTTCAGCCTTCGAAGGTTTCACGAGGACATTAAGCCGGAAACAGAACGTGCCTGGCTCCATTTGAATGAGCGGTGTTGCGGCGGGGTTTGCCTTCAGCTTGTACCCGCGTTTGGTTAGATATTTCTCGATAAGCGCGAGTTGGCGTTTCTCTTGCGCGTTTCTCACGATGGGTTCCGCAACCGCGCCGCAGAGCCGGTCGGCGACGATGGTGGACGAACGATAGCGTTCTTCCTTGGTCGGTTTCCGCTTCGCTTCAATCCACGGGAAAATATCCACGTCCAGCATCCGCGAAAGAATTCGGGTGATTTTCTTGAGATGCGCGCCGAGCGCATCCGCAGTCAGATGCGGAGGGATTTTCCCCGCTTCCAACGCGCCAACAAGACTTTTGCTAGAATCGGCAAGACCAATGAGCCTGTCGCGAGCAAGCGGCGGGCATGTGGACATGCGCAGAGTTGGCAAGATTCCTGGAGAGGCTTTGATTACATCTGGCGTGATTGTTGTCAGGTCCTTCGTAAGCGCAAGCCCCTGCTTGACACTCTCGATAGTCTTCTTGCGCGTATCTCGATACGCCTTTGGCGCGAATTTCATGAACCACTGGTTGAATTGATCGACCGATGCGCGGATGTCGTCCTTCCAAAGATGTGGTTTGTCGGCGTTAATGGGCATGGGTCAATTTACACAGGAATTCACAAATTGCAAAAGCCTTCGGCCTCTTGCTTTACAGTTGCGCAAGGCGTTGATCGGCGTCTATTTATTTCATAATGCGCTTTCACGGCGATTTTCACCATCAAGTACTATTCTAGGCTGTCCAAAAACCGGGTGCCTCAGCTTTAAGGCCGCGCCGTGACGCGGTGACGTGGAACCTCCATTGGAACAGCCTAGCGAAGAGGGCTATGATTGACCTTCCCGTAATTAAGGAGCTGGATCAAACAAATGGCAGGTGCAACGTTTCAAACAAACCCGTTTGACTTAAACAAACTTCTCGATGACTGCCACCACGGAATTATCCAGCTGCCTGATTTTCAGCGGAGTTGGGTCTGGGACGAAGACCGCATCAAAAGTCTGATCGCCTCAATTTCACGAGCCTTTCCTGTTGGCGCATTGATGTCGCTTGAAACGGGCGGACCGGTGAATTTTAAGCCTAGACCGGTTGAGGGCGCACCAAATGACGCGAAACACACGCCTCCTCACTCCCTACTGCTTGATGGCCAGCAACGAATGACTTCACTCTGTCAAGCCACTCTTCGAGGCAAAGTTGTGGAGACAGTGACGCCTAAGAACAAGAAGGTGAAAAGATGGTTTTATATCGATATCCGAAAATCACTCGATCCTGCGATTGACCGTGAAGAAGCTATTGTCGGTGTTCCGGATGATCGAATGATCCGAAAAGACTTTGGGCGCGAAGTGGTTTTGGACCTCTCATCTGCCGAGCGTGAATACGCTTCTCTCATGTACCCGCTTTCTCAGGCCTTCGATTGGGACAAGTGGCAAGACGGTTTCGACGAGCACTGGGCTGGCGACCAGAATAAGCAGATTCGCGACGAATTCCGTGAATTCAAACGTAAGGTTCTAGAGAATTTCAAGATGTATCGCGTCCCAGTTATTGCGCTAGATCGCTCAACTTCCAAGGAAGCCGTGTGCGTCGTCTTTGAGAAAGTAAATACCGGAGGCAAGCCCCTGGACGCATTTGAACTCGTTACAGCGATGTATGCCGCGTCAGGCCATGAATTGCGCAAAGACTGGTACGGCGACGACGGTACGAAGGGACGCCACCGACGTTTCGCAGAAACTCTCCGGCCTGCGGGTGCAGACACTGGCATTATCGCCGCTGTAGCCAACACTGACTTCCTTCAAGCCATTTCGCTTTTTCACACCCGAGACCGGCGTCGTGCCGCAGAGAATGACGGGAAGCAGGGCAAGGATTTGCCGGCTGTGTCGGGTAACCGGCAGGCACTCTTGAACCTGCCTCTTGCTGAATATAAGCGTTATGAAGGCCAAGTCGAACGTGGTTTTATCCAGGCCGCGAAGTTCCTGCACATTCTCCACATCTACCGTATCTTTGATCTTCCGTATCAATCTCAAATCGTGCCGTTGGCCGCGATTCTCGCAGACATCGGCGACGCGTGGGAGCACGAAGCAAACCGAGCGAAGCTCATAAGCTGGTATTGGAACGGTGTCTTCGGGGAGCTCTATGGCTCAGCCGTTGAAACACGCATAGCCAAGGATTTTATGGAGGTCCCCGTCTGGCTCAAAGGTGGTCCCGAGCCGTCGACGGTAAGCGAGACCATGTTCCGCGCGGACAGATTAAAGACGATGCGTATGCGCCTCTCTGCTGCCTACAAGGGGGTTAATGCGTTGCTGATGAAAGAGGGTGCGCAAGATTTTCGTTCAGGCCAAAAATTTGACCATACTGTTTTTTTCGGCGAGAACGTCGATATCCATCATATCTTTCCGCAAGATTGGTGCAAGAAACATGAGATCAAGCCCTCCGTTTTTGATTCAATTATCAACAAGAGTCCACTTTCCTACCGCACCAACAGAATTATAGGTGGTGTGGCACCTTCTGAGTACATCGCCAAACTGGAAAAAGGGACTGACACAGTACCGCCAATCGATCGCGACAGGCTCGATGCATATCTCAAGTCGCATTTGATTAACTCGTCGCTGCTTCGTGCCGATAGTTTCGACGCCTTAATGATTGATCGCCAGAAGCAACTGCTATCACTTATTGAAACCGCGACCGGAAAAGCCGCGTACACCGGCAGCGTCCAAGAAGAAGGCGAGGACATCGAAGCCGACGCGGACACTATTGAGGCCGAAATGACAGTTCCGCCGTCGTGACTCTTGCAACCGTCCACCGCGTAGAAAGTTTCGACTTGCAACAAAACGGACAGCTGCTACCGTAGGCACCGCCGGCAAAACGTCGGCGACCTTCGACCAACCGGCAGATTTCAGCAAGCGACGGATCGCTCTCGACAAGTTTCATGCTCTCCCTCACGCGAACACTAGGATCGCAGTTTAGCGGCTCTCCCCCGCATTTCGCCCTCGGAACGGGTAGGATCTGCTGATTCTGTAACTGCGCAGAGCGAGACGCGAAGCGCTGCATACAGAGCGTCTCCAGTAAAATCATGGCGGGCTTCAAGGCCGACAGAGAATCGCATGCAAATCTATTTTGACGAATCGGGTGGATTCGGTCCCGCTCGCGTGCCCACATACACTTTTTCTTTCGTGGTGGGAATCATCTTTCCCGACCGCACACTCCCGGGACTCAAGAGTGATTTTGATTGGTTCGTCGGGCAGCTAAGCGCCAATGAATTCGACCAAGGGGAACCCAAAGGGTCGCTCCTGTCGTTTGCTCATCGCCGAGTGCTGCTCGAAATCCTGAAAGCGCACAGCGATGTGATGCTGATTCCGCTTTCCGTCAATCTCGGCTCCGATGACCCATCGTTCTTCGAAACTGCTCCGGCGAGAATCCGGGCGCTCATCGAAAGCAATCTCCATACGCAATCAGACTATATGACGGCGGCAGAAAGAGCCGAATTAGCGAAGCGTTTCGGTCGCCTGAGCGCGCCGGTATTGGCTCGCCTCGTTTCCTATGGAATTGCGGTTCTCAAGGCCATCGAAGCCATTGCCTGTCGGTATTACTGCGCCCAATTTCACTCGGACTACGCTCCCATCACGATCACCTTCGACCGCACAGGAAGGCCTCAGAACCGCGAAGAGCTGGTGCTCGAAGACTCGCTCTTCGGTTGGATTGCCAACTGGTCGCGAACCGTTCCGGTTCGAATTCACCCAAGCTTGGATCACTCGCACCCTCTTCTCGTCAAGTACGGCGAGCTAAAATCCGAGCGGTGGACGTTCGACTTGAACAAGATGTTGAAAGGCAAAATCTTTTTCGCGGATTCGAAGACTGAATGGCTGGTTCAACTGGCTGACTTCGCAACCAACACGTGGGCGCGGACAATCGGTGACTACGAAGGCAAAACAGGATTCTGCGAACTCTTTCCGGACCTTCACCGAAAGAGCGCCCTTCCTGACGCGACCCCACTGGGCGTCGTTGCCCCCACCGACAAAACGGAAATTGTCTTAGCCCCCGAGTATTTGGAAGTGTTCGCCAGAATGGCTCACGGACTCCAGAAGATTCTCCCCTGTGAATAGGTTCGCCGGGCCTAATGATCAAACCAGCCGGCGGCTTCATCCTTCGAAATTTCTATAACAGCGCCTACCGTAAGTATTCGGAGGAACCCTGAAGTCGCACCTCTTTTCTCCAACACTATTACCGCCAAGGAGTGAACGATTACGCGCATTGTATTAGGAGCCTAGCAATCGAGGGTTCGTCCCGTAACTTTTGGGGACGATAAAAAGACAGGTCGTCAGGCGTCTTCCTCACGATTTCTTTTTTGGCCAAATAAATGGCTCACGTTCGATCTGCGCAAGCGCTTCGATTCCAAGGAGTCGCCACCGGCCCGGATCATCAGTTTTTCCTCGTTCCTCACGGTACACGGCGAGATAGGCTTTTATCAGCGTCTCGATTCGCTGGTCGAGCCGCTCGAAGCACTTTGAGTCGTTGCAGAATCGATAGTGTTTACCCCAGCCCTGCATGACGCCACTCACCTTTCCGAGTGACTCAAGCAGCGATTGGGCATTCGCAAGCACTCCAGTTTTCGTGTGTTCTCGAAAAGCTATTCTGCTTTCGATCAGCGTCGATTCTATCGACGCCAGTAATCGCTCCCGAGCCTTCTTACTAGGTCGGATGAACCCGTTTGAAAGGTCGATGCCGAGGAATTCAAACCCGTGCTCAACTTCGGCCCCTTGTGTTTTGCCGCGAGAGACACTCAATCCTAACTTCGTGAGCATGTGCTGCGCCTTTGCGAAGGTGTTCGCGGCTATTTCCTTGTTTGGGGCGAGGATAATGAAATCGTCGATGTACCGAATGCATCGAACATCCGGCTTCTTGTTTAGCTCCGAGTCAAAGTCATACAGGAAAAGATTGCCCAACAGAGGGGAAAGGGAATTTCCTTGAGCGACTCCAATATCTTCTATCGGGAAGGCGTTAGCATGCTCCCGTAGCTGCTCCATGTTCTCCAATTCGACCGCGATTGCGCGCGCAAATAACTCAATGAAGTCCTTTTCCTCCACAGCTTTGGCGACAATATCTGTGACGGCAGATTTTGGTATTCGCGTAAAGAACTTCGCAATGTCGGATCGAATCACAAACCGACTGCCCTCTCCAATGGAGTTGAGAACGGCCTTAATGGCAGCGGGAACGGCGGCCATGTCCTCGTCTTTCTTCTTCCTAATGCCCCCAAAGCTGTAGGGAGTGTGGACAAACTTCTGTATCGCAGGGACCGACACCAAAACATCATGAATCGCGCGTTGCACGATGCGGGACTCGACTCTGGCTACTACAAGCGGACGGAAACTAGCTTTGTCTTTCTTGTCCTTCGGGATCTTGATTCCACGCGCCGGGGGAAACACAAACCTATTTTGCTGCAATTCGCGACTGAGGCGTTTAAGGTTCGTCGCTAGGTTCTCTTCAAAAGCTGCTATTTCGTTCTTCGTCTCTTGCGACTTGGAAGTTCTTGCGTTTCGCTTAATTGCAAACCACGCCGCCTCGATTACCCGGCGCTTCCGAACCTGAAGCGTAAGGCCTGACTTCGTTTGTCTAGTGGGCCCTGTTGGTGCGCCTGACCCGTCCGACATTTCATCTGTCCCCAGCGAAGGTGCCGTTAGGCCCGTTCCGCTCAATCGAGACTTTCGCCTCGCCGCTGCATTGGGCCCCAAGCTCGCAGGTTTCCCTGATCGCCGAGACGCCCAACACAAGGGTCAGTGCCAGCAGGATTGCCCTTCGGATCGCCCTTCGGCTTACCCGCCGACGCCGCGCCGGTTTGGCACGTTTTTGCTTGCGGTTCGCATTACTCGGTTCCTCCTATAAGCCTAAACTTTTTAGGCCGTTCGGCAAGTTCCGCGAACCCTGCCCCTTCCCGCCCGAAATATTAAAGCTACCAGCCGTCCAACAGGTGCCCCGAAAGGTGAAGGCTACGGCTAGCCTAGTACCTGACGCGTCAGGTCTGTCCCCAGCGAAGGTGCCGTTAGGCCCGTTCCGCTCAATCGAGACTTTCGCCTCGCCGCTGCATTGGGCCCCAAGCTCGCAGGTTTCCCTGATCGCCGAGACGCCCAATATAGGAGTCCATTATCCCACATATACCATAGAAACCCCGATGGACACAATATATAGGGGCACGGTTATTGGAGATGAACGGCCGCCACGCTGTCCTCAAAATCGAACCAGCGCCGCCAGTCAGTAAAGGGCTTGTCGTCATCTGTTCAGCCGCCTCACCCTCCTGATTGAATGGATCCAGCTGGCGTAGCGTCCGCCGCGCGGGCGGCTTCGTTCAAACGGGATTGTGGGAAATTAAGCAGTTCTCTGGCGTCGGTCCGAGGTGTAACGCTGCCGCCGGAAATGTGAAATGGGTCCGATCAGGGTCCAATAAGTCGTGGCAAAGAGTTCCTTAGAGTTCCAGTGACGGGCTGTCAGCGCCCATAAGTATCACTAAGTTCTAGCAAACTGCCACTCTGTCACGGTAACGCTTCAAACTTGATACTTCTCGGAACCGTCTCATTAGCCAGCAATAACACATGCTAGGATGTCTTCGAGATGGACTGGTCCAAATATCCACTGGAAAAGCTACTTCACTATGCTGCTGGCGTTATCCCGGGTTTTGCTGCCCTGTTCGTGTTGGAAATCGTTGCTAGTGGTTCATTCGCTCGATTCTTCAAGGTCGATTTTCTAGGATACAGAACGAAAATCACTCTAATCCTGTTGGCGGCTTTTGTCATCGGAAACACCCTTTCAATTTTATTGGGCATCATCGTTGGTATGACGCTGGTGGTAGCGGGCGCGATTACAGATGCGATGAGGTCACGGCCCACTTATCAGAGGAGACACGCCTATGATGCGGTCCCCTGGAGGGACCCCTTCTGGCGCATGCTAGCAAGAAAACGCCTTGGAGATCGTGCGCCAAACGACACGCTGCTGGAATCCAGAGTAGCTTTTGATCTTCACCGTAATTTTCAGGCAGGGCTGCCCGAACACTTGAGGACCCAATCGTTGCAAGAAATGGATATGGTGAGAAATAAACTAGAAACGGATGATGCAAATTGGGCTGCTTGGTACCAGCACTATCATGAACTAATTCTTCGGAAAGAGAACCGCTCGTTTGATTCCTATGTGCGAACGGGCCTCACGTTCAATTTGGAAACAGCAGCTCTCTTTCTTTTGGTGAGCACGTTTTTCGTCCGCTCCATGCGGCATTGGTGGGTCATTCTTCCCGCGTGCGTCTGGATTGCGTTTCTGGTCCTCGAAAATATGGGCAATTGGACAAAGTACACGAATAGATGGTCAACACTTTCGGCACAGATCGCACACTTGTCTGGGGCCGAGACTGACAGCGATGGAAAAGGATCGACGCCTTGAGCTTCCCGGTGTCCCCAATTTCGTGTCCCACAACAGGGGTTCATCCCAAACTGGGAACAAGTTGGGAACAGATTGGGAACAAACCACCGAAGAACACCCGTGAAATAGATAGAACCAGATGTACGTAAGTCATTGAGAAGCAAAGACGGGCCTATTCAAAGTTGGGCTCATAACCCGAAGGTCGTCAGTTCAAATCTGACCCCCGCAACCAATTCAAGAAGTTGATGCACAAAGGGTTGCTCGCTCCAGAGCAACCCTTTGCTTTTGAGCTCAACAACGGGTGTGGCTAGATCTGTGCCATGTTCGAGCGTGAAATCAGATACGTCCGAATCTCCTGGTGGACAAGTCAGCGCTACAAATGCTCTCGCAGGACGAGCTTTATAGATTTTTCGCACACTTCAATCTGATTACCTGCAACGTTCTGCTCGTAGAAATTCTTGGCGATCTAAAGGAATGGAAGAATGACGAAGCCGTTGGACGTGCTCTCGCAGAACTGTTGGAGGTCCGCGCACGCCTTCAGGTTATGCCAACTGTCATGGAGGAGATCCGGAAGAAAATTCCGATTGCTCCTCACGATGAAGTTGTGCTTCGTTAAGTATTCGATAATTTTATTCCGGGAGTTGAAGAGGTCCAGCTCAGATATAACCAGGCAATTGACGGTATGGCTGGGCGTCTACCCTTGCTCGCGTTTCGATTGAGGGCGAAGGATGCCGTCACACCTCTGCTTCGCCAACTTCGTCCCCTCGTTTTGAATGACCCCCAGGCGGTGGCAATTCTGGGCAAGGTAGAAGACGAATTACTGCGGCTCACATTGCCACAGTTTGATGCTCTTGCGCTCGAATTAGCCTCGCCCCACGGTTGGGCGACTTGGTGGCGCGCTCGAGCGAAATTAAAGGAACCCCGTCAATGCCGAAAGAGTTTGAGAGTCTCATCTCTTACGTGATTGCCGAAGCGCAGAAGGCCGAAGCAGCAAAGGCGCAGGTCAGCGGAAAAACATGAGTGACGCTGCGTAAGTTAGGCGGAATCCTTTGACGCTGCGCCGTTGCGCACGGTTGGTACTTCTAGCACGTTTTCGTTGCACCGCGAACCCGACAAAAGACGGACACGTTGTTAGCCTGCGCGCGCGAGAATTGCCTGGGAGACTCATGTTCTTTTACTCTTTTTCTTGGCGAGCACGGAAATATAGTTTTCGTCCTCGGAACGAACAAGAATCATGTCCTTACGACTGGCAATCTAATTGGACATAGGTCTGCAAATGGACGGGGTTTGTCTCCTACTTAATGTACATCATTTTTTGCTTTGACTCCAACCGGATGCAACTCACACTCGAATGCCCAGCCGCCGTTATATTCCGTCACCGCTACCAGCAGTTCGTTCTCGCCCGGTTGGAGATGAATGGGCATCTCGTCGTTAAGGCCGAACACTCCGAGCGCACCATCATCCCGATAGGTGAGCGCATTCTTCCCCGAAAAAACCCGCTTCCGGTTCAGGTAGACGACGATGTCGTCGCTGTAACCGATTTTGAGAAGGTGCTCACTCCCCTTCGCAGACGGGAGAGTCGTCCGGGCAAACACGACCTTTGCGCCTTTAACGCGTCCCTTGCGCATCTCCTCTCGCGGCGGCATGGGAAATAGCGCCGGGCTCGTGCGGTATCGGTTCACCAGAACGAATCCAGGCTCCTCTGCTTGTACCTTTTCCCATTGGTTAAGAAAAGCCGGATATTGACCGGCGTCCACGTCGCCGGCATCAAACATGGGCGACAGTTCCCAATCGGAAAGCAAGCCGGCCCGTTGAAAGGGCGGCAGGCTGGGCAAGGGCTTCCGCTCGGGTAGCGGCTGGTAGCGGAGGTTGCTGAAATACCCGCCCCCGCCCAGAGCCCATAACCCAATTCCGCCTTCACTGTCCCCCCTCCGCAAGTTTGTAACGGTCAGCGTAGGAACCTTGCTTTCGTTCACAAACACCTGGCACGTTCGGCCGCGCACCAAGATCTTCAGATGAACCCACTGGTTTGCGGGAAGATGCGCGGTGGCTTTCTCATGGCTCGAATTCAACAGTTGCCAAATCGCGTCGCCATTCAGGCGCGGCGTATACTGCACGGCCTCGATGGTGTCGGAAGCAGACGGCCGCAGGTAGACGACCTCCATATTTGCCGCTGATTCCATCCGGAAAGCAAGTCCATAAACAGGCCGCGCGGCTTGCTCGCCACATCCACCTCCACCGTACCGTCGCGGAACTTTGCCCCTTTCACGTTCAGCAGCCCGGCAGGAAGGTCGATCGCACGGCGTCCCAGAAACTCTCCGAATTGGACCCCACCCCCAACGGAGGCCGTCTTGGAAGTGTCCATGTCGAAACTCTCGGGCGACGCCGGCACGGGAACAGCTTGAGCCGCGCCCCGGGCAATGGAAAGTGTTGACAGTAAGCAGACGCAGAGCGCCATCCTGTTCAGGCCATTGTTGCTAGCAAGTATCTTCATGACCCCAGCGTATGGGCCGGACACCCGCTTGAGCAAGCTAAAGGTGACCAGAGGGACAGGAATGTTACGAGGCGGTCCCGGAGGTTGCCGGTTGGAAAGTGTCAGAATTGAGGGTCAAGGAAATGAAGATGGCAAGATGGCTATTCCGATTTGCCTCCCATGACCTGTCCTTATTGCCAGTCTCACCGTCTGCAAAAGCTGAAACGCACGACTGACATCGGTTATCGTAGCGTGTGCTCGAATGGCAGAAGTTTATGAGCAGGACAACCTGACCAAAAATCAGAAAAAGACATTATCTAATCTCATTCGTGAACTGAGGGAAGAAGGGCAATGAACAACAAACTATTCAACGAAATGATCTCCGGGTTTGTTGAGGCTAAGAAGTATCGTGCAGGAAAAAAGGCGAAAATGCGCGTATCGCGTGTGGCTTTTGAGCCCGTCTCAATGAGACCTGCTGAAATTCGCCGCATCAGAACTCGTCTGAGATTTAGCCAGCCGGAATTTGCGGAATTCCTTTGTACCCGCGTCGGAACTCTCCGAAGTTGGGAACAAGGCTCTCGCAAACCACAAAGTTCGGCACTCCGACTGTTAGCTATTGCGAAAGAAAAACCGGCGTTACTCCTACAAAGACGCGCCTAATAACCGAACTGTTGAGCACCGATGGCCCAAAGCTGTCGACACCGCCGCCGCTCCGCTTCTGCTTCGTCTTCTCGCGTAAAGTCTCGCGCCGTCTACACCCGCTGACTCCGCGTCGTACCGCGCGGGCCATCTCCCCGCCGCCAGAAGTGAGATATGCTTTGTTAGGCCCACGAGGAGGAGGCGATGGATGGGGAACGACTTCGCTTGAGGGTCGCATGAAGATAGCCGCCAAGGCCGGCAATGAACGCTTCCGGAGCGGCGCGAACAAGTATGCCGTCTACCTCGAGACGCCCGAGGGCCGATTGCGCTCCGACTTGGCCTTTGCCAACCTGCAGGATTTTCTTCTCCTGCAGGCCAAACGTTCGTTGTGTGTACTTGATCTCGGGTGCGGAACGGGAGCGACGGCGGTTCGCCTGGCGCGACTTGGCATTCACGTCACGCTACTGGATTCCTCTCTAGCGATGCTGGATATCGCGAAGCGCGCGACACAGGAGGCGGGGGTTACAGACAAGGTCGTACTGCAACACGGCGACGCTACCCAATTGGCGAACCTGTTCCACACTCGGTCGTTCGATGTAATTCTTTGCCACAACATCTTGGAATATTGCGACGACGCGCGTGCTGTGTTGAGCGGTGCGGCTCGCGCCTTGCGGGATTCATCGGCGATATTGTCCGTTCTCGTACGCAACCGGGCAGGTGAAGTATTCAAGCTTGCTATCCAAGCGGGCGATTTGGCTGCAGCGAAAAATTGCCTCACCGCTGAGTGGGGACAAGAAACCCTGTACCAAGACAGAGTGCGACTATTTACGTCAGATAGCTTGCGAGCCATGCTTACGGAGGCGTCGCTGGCGGCGATTGCCGAGCGAGGCGTTCGCGTCCTCGCGGACTATTTGCCGCCACGGGTTTCTCGCAGCACAGACTACGAACGGATTTTTGAGCTGGAGCGGAAGCTGGGCAGCCAGCCAGAGTATGCCGCAGTCTCCCGCTACACACACTGCCTGGCACGTTGCGTAAGTTCGGTGGCGGAGGACGGTGCGTGACCAACGTCCCTGTCCAAGTTTCGGGCACCGCATCCAACGCGAAGGCAGTTGATGCCACGATTGCGCTCGGGCTTGGGCTCACCAACGAGTGTAATCTCTCCTGCGCCTTCTGCTACCGAGATCCAAACCGAAGTGATCGCCTCTCCCTGGATCAGGTGAAGTCCGTCATGGAACGACTGCCGATCCGTTCGGTGAATCTGGGAACGGGCGAGAACGGAATGCACCCTGACTACAAGACTATATTGGCCTACCTGCGAACTCGACCGGTGAAGCTGACCATCACTTCCAACGGCCACAGTGTTGCCGTTCTGGAAGATCATGACTTGCGTGCCTTCCATGACATCGAGTTTTCTCTCGATTACCCAACCCAAGCGGAACAGGATGCCCAACGCGGCCTAGGTAATTGGGAACTGATTCATCAACAGGCCGAGCGCTGTGTGTGTCTGGGCGTACCCGTGACGATTATCGCGGTCATGATGAAGTCAAACTACTTGCGGCTGGCGGATGTCGCACGAGTCGCGAAACAGTTTGGCGCTCCCTTGCGTGTGAACGTCTATCAGGCAGTGCGGTCCGACCTCTACGCACTCGCGTACGAAGAATATTGGCAAGGGTTCCGTAAGCTTTTCGAGAGCACCGATGTTATCGCCGTTGGCGAGCCCTTGCTGCGGGCGATGGCCGGCCTGCCGCCACTCGAAGGAGGATGTGGCGTCAGCACGGTGCGAGTTACGCCCCGCGCCACAACGCAGCCTTGCGTTTATTGGCCCGGCTCCGGAGAGCCGCTGTCAGAGTTGATTTTGTCAGGGTCCAAGATTCTGAACTCCACGCCTTTTGAGCAGGCCCGTACACTTCCAGAAGCGTGCCGGCCTTGCGAGTTTCGAGATACATGTCATGGAGGATGCGCAGGACGGCGGCGCCTGCAAGGGGCGCTACGTCAGCCGGATTTTTATTGTCCGATCATTCGGGGGGAACGCCCACGGCTCGACATCCACATGGCCGCAAATCGCGATCTGCCCAAACTCGGCAGCTCCTGCACCACCGTCGTGATTGCCCGAGAGCCTGAGTCGTGAACATCGACATCGATTGACGGAACGAGCCCGCGCGTTTCCTATTGCGCGTCCATCCACTTGTCCGAGCCTGCCAGCTTGACGGCCACATTCGTAAAGAAAATTCGCGCCGGCTTGCCGTCCGCCGTCCCGCGATGGTCGGTTGAGATAAGGAGAGGGCCAGCTTTCTTGTAGCCCGCCCAAGTTGCTGGGAGGAGACTCGGCTTCTTGGGTCCACCCCGATGATAGAAGAACTGCACAATTCGTCCATCCTTCCCGACATACAGATCCCAGGTGTCCCCCG
>WNGO01000263.1_pt1 | contig 47234 bp, 70 predicted proteins | sample 5400511 | NCBI WGS metagenome assembly WNGO01 (sample SAMN13153380, study PRJNA577476) | soil metagenome | isolation source: 20 cm soil or saprolite under Garry oak tree replicate 2 | place: USA:California | collected 2016-06-15 | reverse complement strand
TTGATGTGAGCTCGCGTGACGTCGGTGACCGGAACCTGCATGAACATCTGCTTGATGTCGGTTCCGTAGGCTTCGGGGCGGAGACGCCAGACGAAGCCGGGACCCGAGTTCTGAACATCCTTGATGACAATCTTCGAAGGGTCAACAATGAACTGATTGTTAAGGGCAGACCGGACGTTGAAGAAATGAGTGTTGAGGAGCCAATCCACAGTGTTCTGGACTCCATCCATGATTTCGGGCATTCCTCGAGAATAGAGTCCGTAGCCTTCGACTTCGCACTCGAGAACATCGAACGGAAACTGGCAATGGACGAGGCCCAGGGGGGAGGCGCCGATAACGAGGTCCAAGTCCTCGGTGATTGTGAAGCACCACTTCTGGGGAAATGTAAGTCCTTTTCCAAGTTCCCACTCCTCTGGAATGATGTCCACATACACCTCGTAGACCGTGGCGCCTTCGGGATGCACGTTCCCAGGCCCCGTTCCGTCTTCCATCCGCATGTTGAACTTCGGTCGTAGAAGCTGATCCGAATTATCCTGACTCTTGTTCGTCTGGTCGCGCAGATACTTCACGTTGTCATTGTAGTACCCGGCGCGTTGACGGCGAACAACCTCGTTCCAAGGCATCGGAATGCGACGCACACAGAACTCACCCTTCTGAAAGTCCTTCAGCGGCACACGAGGGTCGTGCATAAAGTCCCACGGACTCACGTTGTAGACTTTGTTTCCCTCGTAGCCAACCAGCTCCTTTGTAACTTGGAGCATACGGACGTTCCCTGTCTGTGGGTCGGCCTCTTCGACGATCTGTCCGTACTGGAGAACCTCCTTACACCAATAGTGTCCGAGGATTCCACAACCATACTTCCCGGCATCATAGAGCCAGATATAGTAGGGTCCTGTGGCATTTCCGACCTCGATCTGATACGCAATGAGGGCTTCCATCGCCTGCACTTGCATCTCACCCTCACCATGCCTTCCGGCGAACTGGTGGATGGGACTTCGCGCAAAAAACACCGAAGTCCAGTAAGTGTGGGCCGACATCAGCATCCCATAGGTGTAGGGGATCATGATCGTGGTGTACTTCGGGATGCCAAAGTCACGCTGCTGACGACGAGCAGAGTCCTCTGTGGTTTCGTGGACGAAGGCGAGGCACTTGTTCTCGGCGTCCCGCCACTTGTCGTGTTGTTGAGTGTGGCCGCGCTTCGCCATGTTGATGCGGGCGGAGAGCTTCCGCACCAGATGCTGGTGCTTCGGGTCGGCGCGGTCGATCTTCAGAGTGGGCATTGAAATTCCTATGCGTGAAGAGGAGCGCCGAAGACCCTCCAGCCGAGCAGGAGGAAGAGGACAAAGATCAAGAGGTTCCCGCCGAACGAGACACGGTCAGCCCATCCTCGCCAGCCGATGAACACGGCCCAAATGAGCATCAGGACCCAGAATGCCATACCTAGTGTCATGGACAAGCCCCTCTGAAGGGAAACTCCTCGACCCCGTCGGCCTCGAGAAGCGAACCGCCGCCTTCGCTGACGTGTTCGAGGAACGGCGAAGAGAGCTCCTGGAGGGCAAGTGCCGACGCATCGAGATCGTCGTCGACGCCGCCATACGTTGGGCCGTAGCTCTCGAACTGCGACATGAAGATGTTGTGCTCGGGGCCGATGAAGAGTTTCCCTTGGGTCGCAAGACCCCCGATGACGTTCGTGATGCGGGCGAACTTCTTCATGCCATCGGCGATCGGGATCACCTGATAATATATCCGGTTCCTCTGCATGGCTTGTTCGAGAAGCCACTTGAGTGTACGCTGATAAGCGACGGCGTCAATGACGATTCGGGACACCCGCCACTTTCGTGCGAGACTGAACGCAGTGGCGATGGTCCAGGAAGGCTCGTGGCCACGAGAACGAGCATAGTCGCAAAGATGATAGTCACTGCCGTCACGACACCAGACATAGTGGGTCTCCCAGTCTTTCCCCTGGAGGCCTTTCGCCTTTTGCACTTCACTTGGCGGCGGCACAGGATCGATGGCCAGAATACTGTAACGTCCCTTCGGGGCAGTTCCGGGGCCGGGACGAATGTTGAGCCAAGAGGGGATGAACTGCGAAGTCTCTCGCGAAATCAGACGACACTCCATCTCCCTCGTGAAGATGGAAAGTTTGTTCCGAGAGATACTCGCCGCCTTGTCGGCACGAAGTGCGAGGGTTGGGAATCTCTCTGGCCAACTCGAGACTTGCTTGTCGACCTCGAGGTCCATCGACTGACGGGTCCAGCAGGGGAACACGAGGCTCTTCCACTGCGAATCCTTCAGGGCCTGTTGCGAGATGTCGTCTTGGTGCTGAGGTGTGATCAGCATAATCATCTTGGCGTTCGGCTCGTCGGTGATCGGCGTTAGGGAGTTTTTCACTGCACCGAGGATCAACTCAGTTAGCTTCTCCCGTTGGGTCTCGGTGGCCGCGGTTTCGTCGGTCTGTGGATCATCGACGATGATTAGATCAGGCCGATGACCGACTCAATGGCTTTGCCTTCAGAAACGCCCACATAAAGGATAGTGCGAGAAATACCATAAGCAATCCTCTTAGAGGCAAATATCCTGGCGCGTGAGGTCTTAGAACTGCCCCGGAATGCAACGAGATTAACCAGGCGAACATTGGGGTCCTCCATCGGTTCCCACATCGCCTTCGCAAAGCTCGGCGATGCGTGTCTGAAGGTCTGCGGAAAGAACGCCTTGCCATACAGCTCGGTGTCGACTGTGCAGAGGCGGACGAGCTCGGCGACGCCGATGTGCGGGGCCGTGGGTGAGACGCTCGCGGGGTCAGGTGGCAACCAACCCTCTGGCGCTCCTGGATCTCTGGGCGCTCCGCTTGGGGGCGGCGTCACAGTCGACATACGAGAACCTTGAACTTGTAAGAGTGCGCCTGGAGGGCCATATCGAGGTCCTGGCAGATCATCACAGGTTCGGGGTAGCCCATCGAGGGATCATGACTCCTCACGACCTCGACACAAGAGACACGATTACAGAACTTCAACTCCTGACAGACGGGTTCGTAGAGCTTCCGGAGTTGCCACCAAGACTCCGGGACGTGTTGGATTTTGATCTCAAAGATGGTGATAGTTCCATTAGGATCGAAGAGGAGAGCATCCGGCCGAACAGTTCTCCACCGGGTAGAGTCATGGAAGTGTAGAGTAGGTTGAGGATGGAAGCGTGGACCGAGGAACTTCTGGAGCCTCTCGAGGACCTTCGTCTCGTATCGGAGACCGTTCGTCTGCGCCGCTGTTGAGCCTTTCCGTGCACCTTCAATTCCTCCAACTCTCCATACGACCCCAGTCACGGCGCCCGCGAGGGGGCGAAAACGCGGCGGAGGCGGAACACTGACCCGACGATGGCGGTCCGCACCACTCTCGTCAGCAGGAGTCAACTTCGGTATTAGCACCGAGTACCTCCGCAGACTCAACCGGGGAAGGTGCATGGGAGCCTTCCACTGGTGGTTCCACCTCCGCATCGATGACCGAGGAGGGCTCTGGACGACTTGCCTCAGGACCGTTGAGCCGCTGCTGCTCGACCATACGAAGTGCCATGCGAGCCTCCTCTAGGATTTGAGGAGTGACGCTCGAGTTCAGTTGAATTGTGTTGCTCTGAGACCTTGCGTCGATCGCAACCTGAGGGCCGTTCTTCGGCGCAAAACCGAGGCGGTCGAGACTCGACTGGACGATCTCCGCCGCGAGTTTCATCGGGACTTGGTCGCCCTTCTTCGTGAACTGCTCCTGAACAGAGTCGAGCGCCGAAATCGCAACGCCCGTGAGCTTCGACCGCAGAACAAAGTCGTGGTCACGTTGCCATTCTTCACGTCGTCGGGCGTAGTAGGTCTGGTAGAGGTCGGTGTTGATGATCGCCGAGATTGTGTTCGAGCTCTTCTTGAGCTCCGTGGCACAGTCCTGGATCTTGCCGCCTGGGTTCCGGAGCATCCAGTCAGCGATCGACGAATACCACCAACGCCACCGCCCCTCGAAAGGGTTGGACGTCGGAGAGGCGCCGCGGGGGGCGCGCTGGGACATCGGTTCGAACATGGGCGGAAGTTTACGTGGATCGGGGGCGGTGGTCAAGTCGAAACCGCACAATGCCCAGAGTCTTGTGTCGGGCCTCTGGCCCGATGGGGCGGAGTGTTCGCGACCTCTCACAGGCGGCGTGTGGGCAGCTTAGGAGGCGAGGCACCCACACAGAGGGGGACGTATGGCCTCGGCTAGCGTCTCGCTTCGCTCGGGGGGCCCTGTTCAACACACCGACCACCTTCCGTAGCTAACCACCTCGCGTAGTCATGTGTTGATTGCTGCAGGTGGACGGCTACGGGAGGTAGGCAGTGGTAGACCTCAAGATGTAGCAGAAGAACAAACCCTGAACTGAACCCAGGTTCACATGTTGCAGTGCACAAATGCAATTCTGCATAACAGGGTTGCGAAATGACCCTAGCTCACCTCGGGCCGCGCTGTTGACTCTTGGCGTGGCCGATGGCATATACGGGACGTTGGAACGGCAATGGGCCGCTCCCGAGATGAAAGCACCAAACGCTATGACTGATGTAGGTCAGACTACGGTTGACACGGCGAAACGCCAAGTCGCCAAACACTCCCTACTCGACGCAGCCGGACAGGTCACGGACGAGATGGAGAAGGCGGTTGCCTGCCGGTATCAGGATATCGAGACCGGCCGCACGAAGGACTACACACCGACGGGCGCGGCCAAGGACATGCTGGCGCTCTTCGGAGCGCGGACCCTGATGACCAACGAAGCCAGCGCAATCCGAAACGGCAAGGAAGCTGGCGGTGGCAACGAACAGATGGATGCCATTGACGAGCGGTTCAACGGGCTCGACAACGGCATCTGGGTCGACAGGACGCGGGAAGGTGTTGGCGCCAAGATCGATAAGGCGTTGCTGGCCACCGCGGCCGTCGAAGTTGGGTTGGAGTCGACTCCGCCGCGGGTGAGTGAAGCCGGGAAGGGCGATGCCTACGCGAACATTCTCAAGGCTCTCGAAGAGGGCAAGGCCGCTTCCGGCGACAAGAAGGCGCAAACTGCCGCGCAGGTGATGGCGGTGATTCGGGCCATTCCTGGGGTTCAGGAAAGGTATGCGAAGCTCCAAGGCAAGACTACCAAGACCGTCGACGAGTTGTCGGCCTACATGTGAAACTGAACGGGGGGACGAGAGTCCCCCCACTTCTCGGAGAGCACGACATGGATTTCACCTTCACTATGCGCCACCGCGGCATCACGCGCCACTATCGCGGCAAACTCAAGGGACAAGCGGAACTCGCGTTGTTCGGCCTTCGTACCAAGGGGACCAATACGGTGTCTTCCGCAGCCTTCTCGAAGAAAGACCCTATCCAGGCTCTCGATGCCCTGATGCGCGTACACGGCCTGACGCTGGTCGAGGGGGAAGAGCAGTAACGGGAAGGACGAGCGGTCATTCAAAAGGCCAGTCCACCTACCCGACCTGTCAGAACTTGGAGCTGCGGCCTCTCGGGGCCGTGGCTCTCTTTTTGCGCTTCGCGCCCCCCGGTCTTCAACACACAATCGACCTCGGAGATGGGGCCAAGTGCCATGATGCACTCTGCCCCATCTCCTGCCGACCTTTACCGCCATTTACCTTCGTTCCACCCGTCTCGAAGCAAAAACGACCTCCGTCTCCACACACGTCGAAACGACTCGTCGAACCCACTCGTCTGACACACTCGTCTCGAACACCCTCCATCATGGTCGACACTCGCAGATGTCTCGATTGACCCCCCCCGTGGCCGACTCCGCCCCATAATTCGGTCTCTTCGACCAGTTCCCGAAGTACCCTGGACCCCCCCCTCCAAAAATCTCACTCTTCTCAAAGGTATAGACCTCGGGACACCCACCTCCCCACGGGGCCTCTGGGCCACACCTCGGGAGCCACCGCCGGGGGCAGGGGCGCGGCCCCATTAGGGAGACATCTTGCGGTGTCGACTATGACCGACGATGGAGTAGACGACCTTCCAGGCGAGTCGCTTGGACGTGCGGATTGGACGAGTCGCTTAGACGTGTCGCTTCGGCGAGTTGTCGAGCAGCAGATGCGAGAACAAGCTATGCAAAACTGCATATCTGCCCCGCGAAAATAACACTTGTCCCCTCCCCGCTACCCATGCGACAATGCCCCATGCGCCGGAGGCGCACACGACCCACGTCTACCTCACGGAGAGCACGCACGATGACCAGACCCTGTGCAGTTTGCGGAACCACGCTGTTCCCCTTCACCCCCGAGACCTTCACCGCACACGAGTTTGCCTGCTACAAAGCTCGACCCGATCTCATCCCCGATCACCACCGAGCCGAACAATCCCGCACACTCGCCTGGGAGACCCGCTCAGCCGCCGCCCATCGCGGCGCCCGCACTCGCAAGGCACGGCGACGATGAAACACCACCTTCATCTCCCTGCACTTTGGCTCGCTTGCCTGGTCCAGTTTTCTATCGAAGACAAGGAGATCGACCTGGTGCAGGCCGAGCGGCTCTGGGGCGTTCTTCACCACCCACGCTGGGCTCGGGACTCTTACTACATCCCCGGAGTTGCGACTTGGTATAAGCGCATCCGTCGGGAACTGGAGAGCACGACATGACGACCACCGGCTCTCTCCCAGCTCCCATTCTCCAGGCTCGGCCCCACGAAGACGTCGTCCCGCACTGTTATGTGGTCGTGCGACATCACCAGGTGTGCACTTGCTGCGGCCACAAGGCAACGTGGAGCGAGCTGTACGCTCGCACCTTCTACCGCTCGCTCCACGGGATGGGGAAATCCCCCGTCAACAATCTCCGCCGCGTCGACTGGCCAAAGTACAATCTCCCGATCACCCGAGTTGAGGGGCGCACCGAGAAGCTACCCTTCTGCGACGGCTGCTGGACCCACAGCTCTGGGCCCTCCCTAGCCCACAACTACGACATGCTCGAACCCCCGAGCACCGACATGGGCCAAGTCTTGGGGATGTCGAGGCAAGCGGCAAGTGCCGCTTCAAAAGCCCCTGCCGCGAAAGCGCCCAAGACCAAAACGACCGCCACCCTCGACAGTCTCTCCGACTTCATCTAGGGGCAAGAGCCCCTTTCACCTGGAGCAACGAAATGTCCAAGTTCTATCTTCTCACCCGAACCCACGGCCACGGCATCGTCTACTACGGCGACCGCCACTGGCCGTCGATGTGTTACTGGCAAGTCCCGATCTTCGACTACGACATGACCTGAGGTCGAAAGGGGACGAACGTCCCCTCGCACCGTGACGCGGTGCCTGATGAGACCAGGGGCAAGTGCCCCTTCAACGGAGAGCACGACGAAAATGAATACACAACTCGCAAAGCGCACGACGGCACTCACCAAGCTCACCTCCCAGCTCGACTACTTTCTGGTCGACGGCTCGGGATCGATGCAGAGCAACTGGTGGGACTTCCTAGCGTCTATCGACGCCTACGTCGCAGGCGTTCGGGATGCCAAGATCGATTCGCACATCATCATGCAAGTCTTTGACACTTTCGACCTGGACTTGGTCCAACGCGACCTCCACATTCGCGACTGGAAGACCATGTCGGAGGATCCGATCGGTGCCAACTGGGGCGGCACGCCCTTCTACGATGCCATCACAATCATGTGCAACAAGCTTCGGGTGCTCGACCCGGAGCGCGCCTCGATCGTCGTCGTGACTGACGGCGACGAAAACGGGAGCAAGTTCACCGACGAAGTGCAAGCTCGTCGCTTCCTGGACTGGATCAAGTTCAAGGGCTGGCAGCTCACCTTCATCGGATGTGACTTCAACAACTCCAAGATCGCCCGACGCCTCGGGATTTCCGACCAACACTCGATCGGAGTCGCCAAGGCCCTCCTCTCGGACGCCGCGAAGAACCTCGCCGAGAAGCGCAACAACTACGGCAAGTTCGGAACGCCCATGCACTTCACCGACGAAGAGAAGCAGAGCTTCGGCGGATACCTGACTGACGGAGGTGCCAAGTGATGGCACGCTTGGGCATCTCGGTCACACGCAACGAGGGGGCTCGCATCCGCGAGCTCTCCGTTCAATTTCCAGTCGCCCAGAAGCTCCATCGCTGCACCATCTGCTGGGGCTGGATCTCTGTCGGCGAAGAATACTGCCGCATGGTCTACATGGACCGTGAGGCCATTGGGTCTCAGTTCAGGTGTTCTCGCATCCACAAGCGTTGCCCCGTGGTGCTGCAATGAGTGAAGAGAAATTCGAACTGACGCGCCTTGTCAAGCTCATGGGCATGACCACGTCGGCACACGACGCCGAGGCCCTGGTCGCCCTGCGTGCAGCGAACCGTGAGATCGAGAAGCTCCAGAAGAACTGGACCGAAATCCTCACCGGCTGTGTGAAGATCACAGTCATGGAAGACCCCTTTGCCCGGTCCACGGTCCCCGACAACGCCAACGTCGGCACCTCTCGCGGCTCCGCCACAACCCCAGACCGACCCACTCCCTCACCGAACTTCAACCAAGCCGCCCAGAACTACCGTACCCGACGGCCGCAAACACCACCTCGGCCGCAAGGGAACTACTGCGTCGACTGCTCGACCCCGATCGGCCACGGCTCGGTCCGCTGCTCGGCGTGCCTCTCGAAGCAAGCCGCCGCGGCCCAGCGGATGGCAGCTGCCGCTCAGCAGCGAGGCCGGAAGCCCAACAAGTTCGCCGGACTCTGCATGATCTGCAAAGAACGTGTAGGCGCCGGGGATGGCTTCCTGGTCCAGCAGAACGTGCGCGGCTCTTGGGAGATCGAGTGCGACAAGGCACGTAATCCGAAGTGTGCGCCCAAGCAGAAGCCCACGCCCGGCTCAGGCAAACGCCCGAGTGCGGCAGACCTCGCTGACCTGATCTAACAGAGGAGCACGACCACATGTACCTCATTCGGTTCGATTTCCGCGACCACACAAAGGGCCACGTTGGCCCTTTCCCCACCCGTGAACGCGCCAAACGCTATGCCTCGGTCGCGCTTCGTGAGCTCAGCAACCTGGAGGACTACGAGGTCCTCCAACTCACCATTCCTCACGCAGTCGTCGCGAAGATCACTTGGCAGAGGAGCGCAGAGTGATGCAAAAGCACTACCGACTCTCCGATCGCTGGAGAAAGTTAATGAACGGCCTAGTCCCACACGAGGGCGAGGTGTGGGTTGCGGACCTAGAGCGGGGGATCTCCCCCGCGGTCCTGGTCCTCGCGTTCGCCGCGGCTCACCGTCTGCCCGAGCACCGTGTCCTCATCGAGGAGGTAGAGTCGTGATCGACGGAAAGACCCTCCCACGCTGGACCCAAATCTACACCCACATTCACGAGGATGGGAAGAACGTCCACATCCTCACAAGCGCCCTCCGAGATTGGTGCCTCAAGAACTGCGGCGCCCCCGAGCACGTCCCCGTCGACGAGCAAGCCGCGCTGAACTTCCTACGCAACAACGTCATACACGAACCGCGGCTCCAGACCCTCCTCGACGAACACCGCCAGAGCCGACGGCCAGTCGAGCCCATCATCCTGTGCAAACTTCCCACTCACACAGGCGACCTTCCCGACGTTCTCCTGGTCGACGGGCATCACCGATTTGTGTTGTTCGCCATCCTCTACAAGCCCGTCATCCCCGCATGGATTCTCGAAGAGTCCCAGTGGCGCCCCTTCGAGGTCGACATGGGCCAAGACCTGACCCACGACCAGCTGCGACGTGTCCCTGTCGCAGCTGCGACACGGCGCCACAAGGGGTATAATCCATGGAAGTAACTCTGACTGACAACCTCCTACCCTTCGTGGCACTGACGATCGTCTTCAGCATCATCGTCGGCCTTCTAGCGACAGAGTGGTGACGTCAATGGCACGAGTTGTTTGGGCTTTTCTCTTCGGTTGGACCTACGCAAGTCAAGGCGGACTTTGGCTGAGGACGAAGTGGGCCTTCCGAGCAACAAAGGAGGCCCTCATGCGGAGACGCAAGTAATGTCTCCTTGAACTCACAGATGCTGGTCAGTGGGCCGCAGACCGCATTGACCAGTATCGGTGAGTCCAGAGAGGTTACAATGCACCGAAACTACGCTCGCACCTACCTCAAACAATGGGAGTCACACTCCGTGTTCTATAAACTCACCCTGAGGATTAGCGACAAGCAACTCGCATCGATCCTCGCAAACGCCATCGCCGCAGATGGTGAAGTTCTAGGCTGCGAAGTCCTCTTGAACCTCGACATGCCCGAGGGGCGACGCCGACGTCGTCGCGAGCCCTACACGAACCCTCATATCGCTCCAGGGCTCGAAGAGGTCGTGATGAACGTCCTCGCCGACGGCCAACCTCACTCTCTTGCAGAACTCGAAAACATCTTCCAAATCCGCGGCAAGAGCCCCAAGTCTGTCTCTCCCACCGTCTCGAAACTCGTCATGAAGAAACTCGTCCTCCGAACTCCCGACAATCTCTACGTCCACCTGTGGCGTCATGCAATGGAGTCACCAAGCTCATGAACATCGTTCAGGCACTTCGGGGCAATCAGGCCCCGCGAAAGGAACCTAAAATGACCGTAGAGAAACCTCACTCCTTCCAAGGAACCGGCACAGAACCTGGGAGGATTGAACGTCGAGGACCCATCATCGAGGCAGACGGCCCCGAGGTCTTCGCACCTGAAGCTCTTCGCGCCTCCCGACGGTCCGAAGCCGCGGCCGTGGCCGCACAGCACGTCGACGATCTCGAGCGTGAAGTCAAGCTCCTTCAGAACGAGGCGATGATCCTCCAAGCCCACATCAAGGTGATTGAGGAGTCAAACGTGATGCTCCATCAGGAGATCGACTCCCTGAAGAAGGCAAACGAGAGGCTCAACTATGTCTCGTCGGTGATCGAAACCCGCCTCCACGTCGCGACCGACGTGATCCTCGGCATCAAGGCGATCATTCCTCCTCAGGAGCGCGAGAACGAGGCCCAACGGGTGCGGTCTCTCGAAAGCGTCCTCGCGGTCGAAGCCTCGAAGGAGTCTCCCGATGCAGGTAGCTCGACTTAGGGTGATTTCGGTTCGTCAGGAGCGTCCAATCGTCAGGGGCACACATGCCCCTGACGGAACCGGCGTTCTCGAGCACGGACCAACAGTGTGGAAGGTCGTCTTCGAAGGCGGCCTCGGAATGACCCTCGACCATTCTCCCGAATACCAAGTCGGCGAGTATGCAATCCTCTCCATCAAACGCGACCCAAATCAGGAGCCCGAAACCACATGAAGACAATCCTCTTGAACGGACCCCCAAGCGTCGGCAAAGACTACGCCGCCCGCGTGATACGTCAGACGTTCGGACGAGGACGCATCGCCTACCTCGACCGAATGTCGATGCCAATCAAACGTGCCTTCGCCGGAATGATGAACCTCTACATCGGTCCCGAAGGCATTGTGGAGCCTTGGGAGGCACGGAAAGAGGAGATCATCCCGATCCTCGGCGTCTCCTATCGTCAGTGGCAAATCGACTTCAGCGAACGCTTCATGAAGAACTATGGCCTCGACATCTTCGCCCGGCTCTTCCTCGAGCGCCTCCGTCCCCTGAGGTCACTCAGCCCCGACGGGATCATGGTGGTCCCGGATTGCGGCTTCGACCTCGAAGTACGAACTCTCCGCGACGTAATGGATATGCACGATCTTCTGTTGATCCGTCTCTTCAGGGAGGGCTGCGACTTCACAGGGGATTCCCGCGGTTACATTTCGAAGAACATCCCTCTCCTCGTCAGCACCGAAATACGAAACAACGGCACCGAGGAGTTTGATAAGGAACTTCAGGAGCTCGTGGAGAGGTTCCTTGGCTCCTGAGAAGATCACCTGGGCACGTTACGTCGGGGATAGTCATGTCGAGGATTACTTTCGCCTCGGCTGGATGATGGCCGAACACCCAGCGCAATACGACTCTCCTGAACACGAGCTCTGTTGGCTCATGGTCTGGCCCTGCGACTGTCAAATGGTACAACCGAAAAGGAACCTCCGCAATGCACGAATTCCTCAGCTCGAACCGCACTAATGCCTTCGAAACTCTCCGCAACGCATCACTGATGAGGCAGAGCTTCTGGGACCCCGACAAGAAGATTAGCCTCGAATACCGAGGTCTCGAACTCGGAGGCGAGTCCGGAGAGGCCCAGAACAAACTCAAGAAACTCATTCGCGAGGCTCTCGGCCTGAGGGGCACGCGTTCCTCTCGGGCCGAGATTGCCGAAGAACTCGCCGACGTCATCATCGTGGTCGATCTCATCGCGGGTATGCTCAACATCGACCTCTGGCCCGAAGTCGTCAAGAAGTTCAACAAGACCTCACAGGAGAATGAACTCCCTGTGAGGATCATCAATGGAGAAGTATAATGGACCCCGAACACAAGAAGCGCCGTCCGCCGCGGCCGATCGAGAGTTACGGACCGGAACTCATGGCAGCCCTCCTCAAGGGTGCCGTGGACACGTTTACGATGGAGATGCCTTTCCAGCGTGCCGTTCGGTTCCGTCAGCGCATCTACCAACTTCGCTTCGCAATGGAGTCCCAAGGACACCCGAAATACAATCTAGTCTCCAGGGTCCGAACGACAATCCGTTGGCCCGAAGGGACCGAACTCGTCCCCTGCGGACACTACTTCAGTCCGAAAGACCGCACCGTGACGTGCCAGATCACAATCTCACCGAACGACTCGGAGTTCGCTGACGACCTCCGAAAAGCCGGTGTGACGGTCGGTCCTCCGGAGGACGAAGTCGAGGACGAAGTGCCAATCGCCCCCGACGAACGGCGTGACCTCCTCGACTCCCTCTTCGGGGAACGCAAATGACCCTCGATCGCCCTCGGCTCGGCTCCGCTCCCTTCTGGTTCTGGTCCCCTTATGCGACTGGAATCATCGCTATGGCGCTCCTCTCGTCTTGCTCTGTGAAGTCACCGCCCGCGCGCTACGACCACCCCTACACGGGGGCGCTCGAAGTTCGTCACGTTCCCCGTCAGGTGGCCGAAGACATCTGCCCCTTCTCCCGAGGTGCCACTGGTTGGGGCTGTGCATTCCCGCGTGGCTCCTCCTGTCTCATCATCCTCGTCGAAGGCGCGTCTCCTGAGGTACTTCGTCACGAAGTGGCGCACTGCAACGGCTGGCCCGGAGACCACTCACCATGAAGTACATTCTCTTCACTCTTCTCCTCTTCTTCGCCGGCATCGGCGGCCACTTTGTAGTCACAACGGCCCTCGTCGCCTACGAGACCTGTTCCCGCTCCTGTCAATGTGAAGGTCACACACCATGATCACACTCTGGAGAAGTAAAAACCCACCCCGACGTTGGGCACGTCACCATTGGATGGTCGAAGTCCACTGCCGCTTCACCTGTACTTGCAGCTACTGCACCGGCTTCCCACACAATCATCCTCCAGTCCCCCCGATGTACACACGTCGCTTCACACGACCCGCAGACAAGAACGGCTGGCGCGTCTTCAGCCTCACGTGTGGCGACGCTCACCTCTACGTTCGCTACACCCCCATTACGTGGCGCATCCCACGGGTACGCACTGAAGATACACCCTCCTCCTCGCCCCCGCAAGGGAGGTAGAAAATAAATCCTGAGAAGAGTTGACACACGGGCGCAGATGGGGCAAAGTACGTCCAGGCACCCCGCCCCATTTGTCGAGGTCCATCATGCCCGACCCAACTCTGATCTTCATCTACACCACAACCATCCTCGTGAGCTACTTCGTCTGGAACACAATCCGTCAGGGAGTCACGAAATGACCGACCTAGAGAAGATCGAACTCGCCCTCCGGCGCATTGCCGAGCGCGAGCGCGACTCTCACCCGAAGCTCTCCATCTCCTACTGGCTCACCGAACTCGCCGACCAGATAGCCCGCGACGAAGCAGCACGCCGGAAGCGTCCCACCATCGAGGAGCTGGATCGCATCTTGAATAGCACCGAAGGCGATCTCGAAATCACCGTCAACCCCGACGGCTCGATCTCTGCAAAGGAATCTCCAGTTGCGAAGGAACACTGACTTGGTCAAGCAGTGGAAGATCACCATCCAAGCCGCACTAGCGGGGAAGATGGAAATGGTCCTCGACGATCCGATCACCCGACGCCCCATCTACGGCCGTCGACGCGAGTTGACCGAAGCACTCTATCGCAATTGGCTCGACCGTGAAGCCGGAAAGCCCGAAGCCGAACGGTCTCACGTCCCGAGCCTTCTCGAGTTGCGGAGCCAAACCTAATGGCAAAATCAGCCCCTCTCTACCGCACCTACTGGCCCGAGGTCGCAAAGCACGTCAACACCTTCGGCGTCGACGGAATTAAGAAGTCCCGTTGGGCCGAGATCGAAGGCTACGCGCAATTCTACCTCGCCAACAAAACGAAGTATCTCGCCGTCGAAGCTCAAACGCGCGTCCCTGCGCCTCTGATTGCGTGCATTCACAGGCGAGAGTCCGAGGCCACTCACCCCGGAGAGGCCCAATGTAACTTCAACACCTACCTCGGGAACGGCCAACCCCTGAACCGTCGCACAACGATCGTTCCCGAGGGTCGGGGGCCATTTTGCGCGACCCTCCCCGCGACGATGACACAATTCATCGCAGGCGCCAAAGACGCCTTCGCGATCGACGGCCTCTCAGCCGTTCTTCAGACCGGAGACGACTGGGTCGTCGGCCAGGTGTGGGGCAGTTTCCCCGTCGAAAAGATGCTTTACTTCGCCGAGAAGCTCAACGGCTGGGGCTACAACTGGCACGGAATCACTTCCCCCTACATCTGGGGCGGCACCAACATTCAAGAGATGGGCAAATACACCTCCGACGGTCACCTCGACACTTCTGTATGGGACTCCCAACCTGGAGTTGCGCCGATCCTGTGGATGATCGGGCACCTCGACTCTACTATCCACTTCACAAGGGAGTCCTGAACATGCGTCGCATCCTACTCGCCTCGACGTTTCTCCTCGCTGCCTCGACCCTCAACGCGAACGGCCTCACCGCGGCTGCGGTGGTTCCTGGACGTGAGCCCACGCCAATCCAGGCTCAGCAGCCTCCCACGAACCCCGACCCGTTCAATTCGCGAGGAGCGCCAGCCGCGCAACCACCTGCACCTGTCGTCGTCCCGGCGCCACAGGTGACTGTGCAAGCTCCGGCTGGCGACTCCACCCAGTCTTGGGTTCTGACCTCGATCATGGGCATCCTCGCCGCCCTCTTTGGGATCAACACAATGAAGGGCGGAAGCGGTGGGAAGCCCGACATCAAGTCCTTCATCGAGAGCGACGACTTTCGGCGCATCGTCGACTCTGCCGCGATGAAGATCGTTCAGAGTGGCCTCCCAGGCCAGCTCATCGGACAGGTTCCTGGCGTCGGGGTCGCCGAACCTGCGCTCCGTCAGATCGTCCTGAGGATACTGAACGAGCGCCTCAACACTCCCGGTGCAGTGACGCCGACGCCCGACATCACGACCGCGGGGCAGCTCGCTGGACAAATGCAAGCCTCGCAGAACCTCCTCCCCTCGCTCGAAGCCATCATGTCCCGCATCGAACACATCTCTGAGACCCTAAACAAGAGGCCGCAATCGTGATCCCCTTTGATCCCAAGGTTCTCGAAGGCAAGCAACCGAGCGAACTCGACCAGCGCCGCCGCGAGATCATCGTCACTCTTGAGGCGTTCCCCAAGAAGTGGGACGATCCCGACATTCCGATCCCGCTCCTGGAGGAGCTTGCCTTCATCACAGGGACGCTCCGCCGCAAGACGAGCGGCCCCCCGAAGGTCGCGAAAACTCCTCGGCGCGGCTCAACCGGACCACGGGCACCCGGAAGTGTCTCCGATCTCGAGGAGTTCATGTAGTGACCTACTTCGACCAAGAGATCGCCGCCCGACTCTCCCGCATCGAGCGGCTCTTGAACTTACTCTTGCGGGCCATCGTGGAAGAAGAGGTAATCTCAGTGGCTACTCAACAGACTCTCGACCAACTCACGGCCTCCGTCCGGGCCAACACCGACGCCGCCGCGTCAGCGGCAGCGGCTCTCAATGGGTTCGTCTCAACGGTCGCCGATCTGACGAAGCAACTCCAAGACGCCATCGCAAGTGGAGATGAGGCCGCCGTGAAGGCCGCCGCCGAGGCCATCGACGCCAACAACAAGGTGCTCGCGGCAGCGGTTCCCGCCGTGTCTCAGGCGGTTCCGGCGAACACTCCGGCGGCAACTCCCTGATCGTTCTCAAATAGTCCTGAAGACCTAATAGTCCGAGGCGGCGGACGTTAAACATACCGCCAACATTTGGAGCAACGACTCGGAGCACGACAATGGCACACGATAGCGGCACAGTCTCCTGGCGCGGCAACATCATTCCGTCCTCCCATAACTTCGTCGCCTTCTTCTGCGGTGACGACGGCTGTGGGAACCTGCACGTCATTGCCTTCAGCCTCGACGACCAGCCGATTTGCGAGATGACGCTCTCCGAGGAACAAATCAAGTCACTTCTGAAGGAGTTCCCATGACTACGATCTCCTTCGCCTGGCTGACCCGCCGTGACGGCAACAACTGCTTCGTCGTGGAGAAGTCTGGGACCGAAATCCATCAAGAGTTCGGCCCGATGCCCCCTCACCTCGTCATGCCATTCATCAACGCCCGTCGACGCCTAGTCGCACTTCGGGCCGAGCGTGAACGTGCCAGCTTCGTCGAACCGATCGACATGGGATTTCTTCAGTGACACTTCCCTACGCCCTAGACATGGATTGGTACTTCATGCCCTCTTCGAAACTCTACGACTTCGCCGCCGAACTCCACCACGAGACCGAAAAGGCATACCTACTGTGCCCTGACGGCATCACAACGGTCTGGATACCGAAGTCCCAATGCGAAAGCCACGGCGACGGCACCTACACGATCCCCGAGTGGCTCGCAAAGGAGAAGGAACTCATCTGACGTGGAGAACTGCACTACACTTCTAAGTGATGGCACCTTACGTCAATGTCCCCGATGTGGGCTCTGGTTCTCATATAGACATTGCTTAAAGGTTTGCGATGCACGAGTACGAAACGGTCAAACGACACTGGACTACAAGATGGGAGCACGATAATGGACCTCACCCCTGCAGAACTGAGGGCAACCTCTGCCTTCACAGCAATTCTCCCCACGAACATCGACAGCACGATGATCACATGCTGGCGAGCATGTGCGCAGAAATTCTACAAAGAGTTCGTCCTCGGACTTCGTCCTCCCGGAGTCTCAATCGACCTTCACGCGGGCGGCTGCTTCGCCGGAGCCATCGAAGAGGTCTACAAGTGGATGTACATCCACGGCGCGACCTACGAGCAGGCACTTCTCCGAGCTCAAGCGCGCTTCATGATCGAGTGGGGGAATTTCGAAATCCCCGAATGGAAGAAAACCTCCAAGACCCAAGACCGAGTTTGGGAAGCGATCGAAAGTTACTTCGCAACGTATCCTGTTCACACAGACCCCGTGAAGCCCTACATCGCCACCGACGGACGGCCCACGATGGAGTACACGTTTGCTATTCCTCTAGAGCCCTGTGGACCCGACGATGCTATCACCCTCACTGGAGAGAGGCTCTGGCCAGAGCACCCTAACGGCGGACCCTTCTTGTATTCGGGTCGTTTCGACATGCTCGGCTCGAAGAACGGCCTTCCCGTGGTCCGTGACGAAAAGACGACCACGAGCATCGGAGCCGCTTGGGCAAAACAATGGCAACTTCGCCACCAGTTCATAGGCTACTGTTGGGCCTGTCAGATTGCCGGAATCCCCGTGGACACCGTCATCATCCGCGGCATTGGCATCCTGAAGGGCAGTATCAACCACGCAGAGTCGGAACAGACTTACACACAGGAACTGATCGGGCGGTGGCTCGAACAGCTCCGCCGTGACCTGTGGCAGGTACGTCGTCAGTGGGACGAACAATATTGGGATTTCAACTTCGCCGAAGCCTGTTCCAGCTACGGCACATGCATCTTCATGGACTCTTGCACCTCGGCGAGCCCTGAGTCCTGGCTGGCCGACATGGAGGTGCGACGATGGAACCCGCTGGAGAAGAACCCAGTGAAGGTCGAAGGCCCACTCACCCTGCAAGGAGTCTCCGCATGATCCACATCCCTTCCCACGTCGAGTGTCTCTCCAATAACCTCGCCGACATGATCGTCGACGACCGCCCCGACGAAGTCTCTACCGAGGCAAAAGCCGACCTCGCAAGGCGCATCAAAGAGACCGTCGAAGACTGGCAGGCCGACAATCCCGAGCCTATCGAAGGCGACGACGAGGAGCTCGACGAACTCGAAGACGAGAACGAGGAGCCGAAATGAACTTCTATACTTCTCCCGAGATCTGGCGATGCGCATGGTGTGGCGCAATCTCCAGTAGCCCAGGCGAGCTTTGTCGCCCAACCCCGGAGCAGCAAGATGCTAAAGTCGGATCACGACCGCCTGAACACGATCATCGAGAAGGTGTGGGACCTTCCGTATCCTCCCGAGATGACCGATCGGGACTCGAAGAAAGACTGGCGCAGAAAGGTGCTTCTCGACACGATCGATCGCGAGTTCACCCACGAAGCCGAGACGGAGGAGACGGACACTGGACCTGTTGGCACGAAGCCGCTCCCTGAGACCGAACGTCTCGTCCCTCGGCACGAGCAGCACGAGCGGCACAAGTCTGAACTCACCAAAGAGCCGCCGCACGCGAAAGCCGAAACTCAACAGACCCGAGCCGAGACTCGGCACACTTCGAAGCCGAGCGGCGGACGCAGCAACCGCTGACACACGCGACACTGGAGACGTGAAGATGCCTTGGACCCCTCTTGATGCCAAACGTCACACTCACCTAGCATCCTCTCCACGTCTCCAGCGCATGTGGTCCGACGTCGCGAACAACGCTCTGAAGCGCACCGGAGACGACGCCACCGCTATCCGCGAAGCGAACGCCGTCATCCGACGACATGCAACCAAGAAGCCCAAGAAGGCACCCTGACATGGCACTCTATCCTCCGCTCACCACCACTCAGCTCGGTGAACTGAACTACATCATCGACGAACTTCACAAGCGGCTCGACAAGATCACAACGCAGAGATTCGGCGGCGTTCAACGTCCAGGAGACGAAGACGCGTTTCTTGGTGAAGTCTCGTCGCTCCGCGGCACCCTCGCGTCGCTCGACACCACCCTCTTCCACCTCTACGGTCTCGTCCACAAGATGAAAGCCTCAAACGTCAAGACGTTCTACGATCCACCCCCGACGCCTCGTGCGCGTCCCACAATAGATGCATTGGGAGATTTCTTGTGATCCTTCAACCTCCAAGTGTTTTGGTCGCCGGACCCTCCGGCACCGGCAAGACCTCTTCCCTCATCACACAGCTCTTGGGTGGTCTTCGTGTCTTCGTGGTCGTCACGGAACCCGGAGGAGCCGAAGTCCTCCTAGACGCCTGCGAACGCCTCAAAGCGCCTGTGGATAACCTGCACTGGAGCCAATGCACACCCAACTCCGCAGGGTGGATGGACCTCGAAGACATGATCACGAAGATCAGTTCGATGGACCAGAAGCAACTCTCCGACCAACGCGACATGGGAAAGGCCGCGTTCAAACCTGCGCTACTGAAGTTCTTGAGCGCCTTCCGCAACTTCCACGACGACCGCACCGGGAAGGACTTCGGCGACTTCACAAAGTGGGACGACACTTGTTCGATCAACGTCGACAGTCTCACGGGCTGGAGTATGTTGGCTTGGGGCGGCGTCGTCGGGTTCAAGCCGACGGCGAACCCAGGCGAGTGGGGAATTGCACAGAACGTCGTCTTCAATATGCTGACGAAGATCAACTCCGATCGACGTTGCTTCTTCAACCTCACAACCCACATCGAGAAAGAAAACGACGACATGACCGGCGTTCGCAAGGTCATGGTCTCAACCATAGGTGCTAAACTTGCTCCGAAAATACCACCGTTCTTTAGTGAAGTCGTCCGTAGCCAACGCACGGTCGACAAAGGCGTTCCTCAGTTCCTCTGGTCCACCCTCGACGACTCGATGGACCTCAAAAACCGCGCCCTCCCCTTCTCGAATAAACTCGCCGCAAACTTCGTCCCCGTCATCGAAGCCTATCGACGCCGCAAAGCGCAAGCCGGAATAGAGACCGGCTCCCTCCAGCTCTCTGCGGCGCAACTCTTGGCCGGAGCGTCACCGTCGCCAGCTCCGAGTGGCGTGAGCAACACCACGCCCACTACTCCAGTGGCTGTCCCAACAGCGACAGTGAAGCCACCGGCAGCGCCAATGGGGAAGTCGAACTAAAAGTCACTTCCCTCTTCTCGGCGACTTCTACGAGGAGTAACGTCAGATGCCATTTGATCCCGAAGCCTTCATGAACGACACGATCGATAAGCCTCTCGAGACCGACCGGAAGCTCATCCCTCCCGGCGAATACAAGATGATGATCGACGACTTCGAGGCCGCAAAGGCCATTGAGAACGTCGAGTTCGAATACAAAAAGGGAGACCGGGCCGGCACTCCCGGAAACATGTACACTTTCAATTGTCCTTGCGTCATTCAGGACTCCGAGACCCTGAAGACCGAGCTCGGCCTCGATAAGCTCATCGTCTACAAGCGGATGATACTCGATCTCGACCCTACGACGTTCAAGCTCCTCTGGGGGCCAAACAAGAACACTGACCTCGGCCAGCTCCGCAAGGCCGTCGGTCAGAACGACGAAGGCATGGTGTGGGCCGTCGCACGTCTGCGTGGCGCCGGTCCCTTCATGGGACGTGTCGAGTCCAAGACCGGCAAACGCAAAGACGGCACGGCGTTCGAGTCGCGTGAAGTTGGTCGCGTAGCACCAATTCGCTAGGGCTGGTCCATCGTCCCTAGTGAAGGGCTCCGGGGTGGTTGGTCGTGCTCCCGCCTCGGAGCTTCCCTTTTGTCCTCAAACATCGGAGAACCATGATGTCTTACCCCTACACTGACACCCGTCCCGGCGGCGAAAGTCGACCTGACGCACCTCCCATCCCCCACGTGTTCAGCGAAGTGACCGCACGTCTTCAAGACTACGAAGCGACGATCAAACGCGTCACGCAGAAGCTCAACCGCATTGCCGACCACGTCCAGGGGACGCGACCACAGGAGGTTGGTATCGCGAAGCTGCCAGGCGCCGCCGGGACCGTGATCGGCTGCCTCGACGAAATGCACCGCGCCGTTATTGCGCTCGAAGAGCAGTGCGACCGCTTCTTCCAGCCAATCTGAGAGCCTCCACGATGCCCACCGCAGACGAGGAGTTCGAACTCGAGTTCCGCAAATTCGCAGCAGAGCAGACTCACTGTCTCACTTGCGGACGTCAGTTCACGAGTGCCAAGTACGAGTGTCCCGTCTGCGGTGAGTGGAGCTGTTCCGAAGAGTGTCGCCAGAAACACATCGAGACAATGGATCGGATATGAAGATCATCCCCCTCTCTTCGGTCGAAGTCCGCCGACGTCAGCGTACAGAGGTCGAACCAAAGCCTCTATTCGAACTCGTACAGTCGATCCGTGACGTCGGCCTCTTGCATCCTCCAGTAATGTGGCAAGACGGGGAGAAGTGGGTGCTCTCCGTCGGCGAGCGTCGGCTGAATGCAATTAAGTATCTCAACAACCAAACACTCCCTACACCGTTGAAGTTCCACTGCGGCGACCAAACGATCGGCCCCGGCGAAATCCCGATCACCCCCCTCGGTGATTATCTCGACGAGATCGGACGTTTCGAAGCCGAACTCCACGAGAACGTCTACCGGGAACCTCTGGACTGGCGCGACAAGGCTCAGGCGCTCTCTGACCTACATGAAATGCGCGCGAAGAGCAACCCCACGCAGACCCTCCGCGCCACCGCGGCCGAGGTCGTCGCGAAGTCCCCAACTCGAAACGACGTCTCCCGAGCCGCCACCGACATCTCCCGTGCTCGGACGATCGTCGAACACCTTCACGACTCGAACATCGCCGCCGCGAGGAACTCCGAAGAGGCTCTCGCCCTCATCTACAAGAAGGAAGAGGAGAAGGCTCGAACGGCCCTCATTAAGCGGCAGCTGATGGCGATGGACGCTTCGGTGGTCCCCAACTTGGAGGTACGTCACGGTGATCTCTTGTCGATCTTGCCGGTACTTGACGCGAAATCTTTTGACCTCATCCTTGCTGATCCCCCCTATGGTATTGACGCAGGCACAGGAGGTTTTCGCGCTCGAACGATCCATCACCACAACTATTCAGATGATCCCGACACAGCCAGGAAGATCGCGCGTGCAATACTCACCGATGGCTTCACTGTTGCAAAGGATCGTGCAAATATCCTCATGTTTTGCGCCATCGAGTACTTCGAGTGGCTGAAGGACTACAGTGCGCGCATCGGCTGGGTTCCCTTCAACCGTCCCCTCATTTGGCAGAAGAGCGAGTCTGAGGGACTCGCCCCTTGGGGCGACCGCGGCCCACGAATCACAACGGAGTTCATCTTCTATGCCACAAAAGGACAACGAGGCTTCTCGACGTCGCCGATCGATGTCTTCCGCGTTGCACGTGTACCTCGCAAGGAGCGCATACACGCTGCGGAAAAGCCGGTCGAACTCCTCCGTGCGCTCATTGAGTGTTCCACCCTACCTGGCGAAGCTGTCCTCGACCCTTGCTGTGGCAGTGGTTCTACGCTGGTGGCATGTCGTGAGGCAAAAAGAACTGCTCTCGGCATTGAGAAGGACCAGACCTACTACAACACGGCGATGAGTAACGTGCATGGAGGACCAGATGGACAAGGAACTAATTGAACTACTTCGTAATGAAGAAACCACGTTCCTACTCTCTCCAACTGCCTTCGCGGCTCTGAACAAATCCCTCAACGCCAAAGGGTATAAACTTCTTCTTGAGGATAAGAGTAAAGAAGGCATTGTAGCTGTTATCTCACCGAGAGGAACTGATGCTGGATAATCTGCATCCGCTTGACCAACAGCACATCGATCTCTGGTACGGCACTCGCGGGCGCCCAGAGGCGCCGATCGTGTTCGTCGGAGAGTCTTGGGGTGCCGAGGAGCTTCGCCAAAAGATGCCCTTCGTCGGCAGCAGCGGAACCGAACTCGATCGCATGATCGCTCGCGCAGGACTTGACCCTCATGACATCTTCTTCACCAACGTCGTCGCCGAACAGCCGCACTCGAACGAAATGTGGCGGTTCTTCGAACCCCGAGACACAACTCCCCGACGCATACGTGGACTTGCTCCTTCACCTCTCGTCCGCTCGGAGCTTCACCGCCTCTATACGCAGATCGCAAGCCACCCTCGAAGACTCGTTGTTGGCTCTGGAAACTACGCTCTCTGGGCTCTCAGCGAAGTTACAGGAAGCAAGATTCTCCCTGTCTCGAACAAACGTCCGGTCCCGAAAGACCTCCAAACGTGGGTTCCCTCGGGCATCGTAACCTGGCGCGGCTCGATGATGTATTGTCGTCCGATACCAGAATTTCAACCCTACCCGCATCTCGCGGCAATCCCCTTCCTCCCCATCGTCCACCCAGCAGCCATCATGCGGGAGTGGTATCTCCGTGAACCCACGATCCACGACCTCCGCGTCCGTGTCCCGATGGCGCTTCGTGCGGATTGGCGACGTAACCCTGAACCTGTCTTCTTCGCCCCACCGACGTTCGATCAAGTCATTTCGGTTCTTGGGACGTGGTTATCAATGCTCGATCGCGGAGAGTCACTACGTCTGGCGTCAGACATCGAGACGATTCAGCCGTTCATGACTTGCATCGGCTTCGCCGACTCGGTGGACTTCGCAATCTCCATCCCTTTTGTGCGTAAGAATCCCGACAATTCCCTATCACAGTATTGGAGCCTCAATGAAGAAGCCCAGATCATCCACCTTATCCGGTGCCTCTTCGCGCACCCAAACCTTATCCTTGACGGGCAAAACTTTGTATATGATACTCAATACATTCAACGATACTTTGGAGTTAAACCTGAGCTTACCTGGGACACTATGCTTTGTCAGAACGTCATATTCCCAGGGGTCCCAAAAGCTCTGGATTACTTGGCGTCCATGTATTGTGACTACTATTGGTACTGGAAGGAGGACAGTAAAGAGTGGGACACCCGCGGGACGCTCGAACAGCACCTGATCTACAACTGCCAGGACCTCATCAACACATGGGAAATCGGTGCTGCGCAGCGCGCATATGTGGCGCAGATCGGAATGCAGGAGCAGATGGACTTTAAGATGCGGACGAACTCCCTCTGCCTCCGAATGATGAACCGCGGCGTTTTGTTCGACGCAACCCGACGTGTTCCGACGCTGATCGACCTTCAGGAGAAGTTGGCCAAAGTTCATTACGAACTTCTTCAAATCATCCCACAACACCTCATTGCTCCGGTTGGGAAGCGCAAAGACAAGTCCCCGATCTACTGGATGACCAGCGACAAACAGACCAAGCAGGTCTTCTATGACTTCCTCGGCTTCCGTGTCGTCAAGGACCCCAAGACGGGACAGCCCACGACCGGGAAAAAGGCCCTCGGCCAGTTCAAGTTGTGGTATCCAGAGTTCTCTGGCCTCATCAACCGGATCAAGCTCGCCGGCAGCCTCGAAAACACTGTGAACGTCCTGAAGATGCAAACCGACTTCGATGGTCGCGTGCGTTGTTCCTACAACCCAGGAGGGGCCGAGACCCATCGGCTTTCCAGCTCCACGAATGCATTCGGCGGCGGCACCAATCTCCAGAACCTCACGAAGGGGGAAGAAGATGAATAGATACCTGAAGGCCAACATCCTAACGGAGACCGGGAAGCCGACCAAGCTCCTTCTTCCTCCGAACGCCTCCCGCATCATTCCGGTCTCGCCCCTCACGGGCCACGGCCCCAAGGTGCATCGTCTCCTCGTGATCGCCTACGACACTCTGGCGCTTCGTTCTATCTTCGTCATTCCGCAGGTCTTCCGCTCCACCGACACTATTACGTCGGTGATCCTCTACAACGGCTCACACGAGACGAACTACATTCAACACGAACTCATTGTCGCGGAGGTTGCCGACCTATGACAGAAACCGTCATTCTCCCGAACGTCCGCAAGTTCTTCAAAACCGACCCCAACATGGTCCAGTTCGAGGCCGACCTAAAGGGCGCAGACGCCTGGGTCGTCATCTACGAGGCCGAGGATGACGAACTGAAACGCGTCATGAAGAGTGGGATCGACCTCCATGCCCACAACGCAGAAGCCATGTGGGGCACCGCATTCACGCAACTCGCACCTGGGAGCCACGCACGTGACTTCAAACGCCAAGAATGTAAACACACTATTCATGGTATCCACTACGGATGCTCACCTCGTACTACGGCAATTCAAAGAGGATGGCTCGTTCACGAAGCAGAACGGTTTCATCACCGCTGGTTCTCCCTTCATCCTGGAATTAGACGCTACCACGATCGAATACGGACTGATCTTGAAGCGACCCGCACTGTTACTAACAGATTGGGATTCCGGATGGTCTATTTCGACCGCATTGAGAACTGCTTCACACAGGCTCTTGCATGGATTCCTCAGAGTACTGTCGCGCTCTGTACCTATCGTGGAGCTTTACAGCTGGAACAGAAATACTGGCCACATCAACAAGCTCGCGGATATACACCGAACACCTCTAAAGTGGAAGACCTTGAAGGACTCATCCTCCAAACCCACGACTCAGTCAACTTCCAGTTCCGAGCACGATACACTCCCACCCCGCTCGAAATAAGCGCCACACTCTCCTCGACCGTCCCCTACGACGATCCGCTCGTGATCCCTTGGGAGCTCAAGCGTTCCACCCAGTCTTGGGGTGATATGGAAAAGTGTCGCTAGAAGAAACGCCAACAAGGGGCAAGGTGCATCGCCGCACTCTGCCCCATCAAGGGGGCGACTTGGCACGTCACTTCGCACACTGGCTGAAAGCCTATTGTGACTTCACCGCATCCAGCGAGGCACCGCTGGACTTTCACTTCTGGACCGGCGTCTCGACGATAGCAGCGTGCCTTCAGCGGAAGGTCTGGAAAGACGAACTGATCTTCAAATGGACCCCAAACTTTTACATCGTCTTCGTCGGCCCCGCTGGGATCGTGACGAAGTCCACGACCCTCAACATCGGTTACTCTCTCCTGCAGAAGGTCGTCGACGTGAAGGGGAGTCCCGAAGTCCATTTCGGCCCCGACTCAATGACGTGGCATGGGCTCGCAAAATGTTTCGGCGAAGCCACGCACTACAAGATACTCAATGAGGGAAAACCTAATGAAATCAAAATTCTCCAATCCCCGCTCACCTGTTCAGTCAGTGAACTTGGAACTTTCCTACGGCCAGATGACAAGGCTCTGGTCTCGTTTCTCACAGACGTCTGGGATGGAAAAGAGAGACCTTTTGAACACCGTACAGGTTACTCTGAGCAGATCAAAATCGAAAACCCCTGGCTTAATCTCATTGGAGCTACAACTCCTGAATGGATGCAAGATAATTTTCCCGCCACTATGCTTCAGCAGGGAATTGGAAGCCGTGTTGTCTTTGTATACGGAGACACAAAGCGCCACCTCACGGCATATCCTAGTCGAAGTCCTCGAGCAGCTAATTATGCAAGTATAGAGAAGGAACTCGTCGATGACCTTAAAGAAATTAGCAAGCTCATTGGTCCCTATGACCTCACGCCGGAGGCGTACAAGTGGGGCGAGGACTGGTATACGAAGCATCACGGCGTCCGTGGCACTAATATGGCTTCGTCTCGCTATGGCGGATACCTCGCTCGCAAACAAACTCATCTTCACAAGCTCGCGATGGTCCTGGCTGCTGCGCAGCGGGATGTTCTTACAATTGAGAAAGATGACCTAGACGCCGCAAACCAGCTCCTTGAGGGCTCTGAGAAATCGATGATAAAGGTCTTCGAGAGTGTGGGTGTCGTCGACGAGGCTAAATACGTCGCCGAGGTTCTCTCCTACGTTCGCACCTACAAGTGGATCTCGATCCCCGAGTTACGAAAACTGACCTTCAACGTGATGCCCGAAGCCGAACTGCGCCGCGCAGTAAGGATCGCCTGCGAGGCCGGGTTGATAGAGGTCTCTCTGAATGCCACAAAACAGCAAGGGCTCAAGCCCTCGTCGAAGTCGACAGTACACTGAGGCGGCAAGAACCGCCATGCGCGCGTACAAGCGTCAGTGGATGCGCGACAAGCGCGCTGAACCCGGAGGCCGCGACTACGGACGACGATACGACCGTGAGAACATGAAGGCCAAGACCGTCGTTGCGAAGTTCCGTAAGTGCGGCCTAAAGCTGACGCTCACCGAGGCACGAGAGATTCTTACCGAACAGGTCGGACGTCAACTGTTGACTCGGGGTACAGGCGCTGCATTTCACGCGCGATTGGAATATTGGTCTTCTGTGCTGGAACTCCAGCCTCTCTCAACTGCCGCGCCCGGAAGTGCGCTTCGACGGACTTCTTCGCGGCCTCCGAAGTGATCTGTTTCGCATACAGGTAGTCGCTCTGTTTCATTTTGTCGTTGAAGTTCTGGATCGCATCGATCGTTTTGTTGATTTCCTCCGGTCGTCTCCCCGCATGGGCCTCATACAGTTGCTCCATCAGCGCACTTCGCTGTTGGTCCCAGAACTTCGTCACCTCCTGCTGAGCCATCACGAGGTCCCACTTTGCCTGAACACGGAGAGGTTGGTACCCAGCGGCGATGGCTAGAGCCTCCATCATCTGCTCCGTGTCCCGAATGTCATAACTGACGACCGTCGAACCACCTCCGGGTCCACCCCGAGTACGCTCCCTCCCTTCGTAGAACGCCCTGAAGGACTTCGACGCATCCGCAAGCCCACGCGGGACCATCTTTTCCCACCTCTTCGGATCACCCCACGAGAGGTGCTGCTCCACCAGACCCTTGTAGATGTTGAACCCCACACTGAACACCGCCCCCGACGCCTTCTGCGCCTGCTCCGAAATCGTCTTATCAACGTCGGTCGGGTTGAACATCTTCCCTGGGTCCACCGGAAGTATCGGGCCCATTCCGATTGCCTTCGAACGATCCAGCACCGGGAACGGCACATTGACGTTGAACCCCTGAGGTTGTCCCTGCTCGTCATGATGCGGCGCAGCCCAACCTCGGCCCGGTTTCCCGGTGGCGAAGCTGCCCATGAGGTCGAGGAGCGCAGGTAGTCCGAACCCCCGCCGCGCAATTCCATGCAAGACGATGTCCGCCGGAACTGTGCCATTCGACAGCTCGGTGATCCACTTCCTCGCCGCTCTCTCAACCGAGACATCTTGCTTGAAGAAGTACCCCCAAATCGCACGAATCATGCTGGAAATATCTTCCGCATACGGGAGGTTTCCCAGACCCCCAATGAGGGCCGAAATCAAGAGGTAACGTAACAAGACGTCCGGGTTCTGCCCGAGCATAAAGAGGGTGGACTGAATGTACTTCTTAAACACGAACACAGTCGCACCCAGAGGCCCACGCATGAACCGCGGGCGGAACTCCTTCGCATAGGTGTACTGCGTCTGTTCGGTGACATAGTTCGCAGTCACAATCGCCTGAGCCTGAGCCTGTGTGAAGTTGTATGGACCTCTCTGGAGGTTCGCATACTCGACGGTGTTGAACTTCATCGCCTGTTGCACAATTCGAGAGTTCGGCTTCTTCAGGGCGAGGTTCAGAGCCGCACGGAACGCGACGCGACGATTGAACTGCTCTGCATGTTCGAAGAACCACGCTGCCTTCGACGCAATCGCAATCCATCCACGTTGCGCCGCGTTCCCTGCAATCCCCTGAATGAGGTTATTCCCTTGGGCAAGTCCTGCGAGGTCACTCGCCTGCGCCTCAGTAATGCGGCCAGACTTGATCCCGTAGTCCATCGCGGCATACTCAAATGCCGTCTGCGAGTTTCGCGTATAGAAGTCTCTTGGCTGGAAACTATCGACCTTCATCGCACGGACCAGTTCCCTCGTCGCCGAGAAGCTGCCGAACTTCGCCGTGAGATAGGGAAACGTGATCAGAGGAGTCTGTGAGAGGTTCTGCGTCGCCGCGGCGGGGACGTAGCCCATTGCCCAGAAGAAGATCGCACCCCTAAAGAACCCAAAATCCCCCTTCGCATGAATGATCGTATTCTGAAGATGGTCCGACATATACTTGGCAATCTCATTTGCCTTGTTGTCGTTCGTCACACTCTTCGCAACTTCGATGTGACCCTTCAGTCCGTCGAGATATTTTCCACGAGAATAAAACTTCGCCCCGTGGAAGAAATATCTCGCAAACGCACGTCGCATGTCTTGCGAGTACCCCTTCGTATACATCGCATATCCGGGTTGGAAGAACTTCCTCTGCGAACGTATCTTGAGGGTAGGTGTGAACCCTGCCCAATGTGCGACGGCGAGCTGTGGAATGGCGTTGATCTGCTCTGGGGTCAACTGAAGCGTATTCCCCATGTGTTCGAGCATGAATGCAGGCAAACCGAGCAGCGTCTGCGCACTCTCCGGAAGCACCCCAAAGTACACCTCAGTCGACGTCGGATTCTGATTATATTGCGCGCGAAAGTCCTTCTGAAGCTGATTATAACGATTCTTCTGTATCCTCCTCGCCCGTTGCTTCGACCACGGCCCCCGTTTCTCAATCGTCTCGAAGCGGATCATATTCCCCTTCGGGTCTTTCATCGCAACATAGTGGTCGCCGAAGTGCATGAAAGGGAAGTAGGGACGCTTCTTCAGCTCCGCGATCTGCTGGGCGATCTTCGCAATCGCCGCCGCTTGAGCTTGCGCATTCTGTGGCGATCTCATGATGTGGTCACGAATCGACTGTCCGAGGTTGTCGAGAAATCCATTCGTCATGAGGTTGATCTTATTGAACAGCGTCCGTCCTTCACCTGTAATCTTGTACTTGGTCTCCAGACGTGCAAGTTCTTGTGCACTTGGATGACGCACGTTCCCCTGTTGAATATCCTGTTGACTAAGATACGTCATATTCATAACTTCATCAATAAAGCCTGAAAGACGATCACCTTCGGTGCCCAACCTCAGCCAGTCCTTCGAAACCCTCGTCGCCGCGTCGTGCCACTTCGACTCTTCGATGTGCATGTCTCTCACGGCTTCGACATAACGCAGAAGTGGAGCGAAGTTCGGGTTCGCCTGCGCAAGCTGATCTAGCCCTGCGAACCACTTGTAAATCCAGTTCATCTTGTCTGCGTTGGCGCGCATCTGCTGAAGACCGGGCGGCAACGCCGATTGACCGCCGAAGAGCGAAATCGCGCTCACCATTGGACCTATCGTCTCAGGTTGGAACCCCACGGCCTCCACCCCTGGGTCGTCCGGAGCAATGTGCCGCTGATTCTCCACATACCCGTCAACGTACTTTAGGTTCGCCGGACGTGCAGCATCCCCCGGCAGCCGCGCCTGCGCGTCTATGATCCTCGTCCCTACCCGCATCGCAGCTTCGAGAAGTGTGATCGACTCTAGATTCGGCTCCAACCCGAGTGCCCGATGCAACATCTGCGACACAGCTTGCCAGAACGTGATGCGACGCTCCGAGAGGCCCAATGCCCGTCGGAGCATATCACTCATCTTCATATTTGCAAGAATATGCTGCACCCTCGGATTCGAAAGCGCCTCTGCAATGAACTCCCTCTCATTCACCTCCAACGCATACGCCATCTGTTGGTAAGCGATCTCGGACGCTGAACTGAGAGGATCGATAATCGCGTTCTGATTTCGGATGTCTGGTCCGAACTGCTCTCGCATCCTCTGCTTCACCTCAGCCACAATCATGCGCATCTGAAGTGCAAAGTGCTTGTCAGTTATCATCAGCCTCGATGTCGCTGCATGAACAGCCTCGTGGAGTACAACATGCGCCAAGGTGCGCGCATGGTTGCTCATATCCCCATACATTGACGCCTTGTTGAAGTAAGCGAAGTCGATCAGAATCTGCGTTCGAGCCTTAGGAAACGACGAGTCCTCAGGATGCTGCGTAATATACACCCCCGACGGAATCGTAAATCCCGGCGTCTTCCACCTCTCCATCACACTGGTCGGGACTACGTGCACCATCACGTCGGGAACAACGATCCCCAGCTTCGCCGTGAAGAGCTTCGTGATGAGAGTGTTGAGATTGTCCGCGTTCGGAAGTGCCGAAATATCCTCCAGCCACGCCTTCAGCGGTACCGAATGCGCCGAGATGAACTGATCGACTGGATTTCCGTGCTGGTCGTCAGCAAGCGCCTGCCTCGAAGTCCCGGCTGGCGCCGTACCGAAGCCTGTCACCAGCGGCGCGACTTCAGGTTGAGCCGGAATAGCCTCCACAATCGCCCGAGGATACACCATCACCGACGGCTGGAAGTCCCGCATCAGAAACGTGGCTCCCGTCGGGACCATCGTCGCCTGACCATCGACGGTGTTGTTCGACATCGGGACCGCAAGAGAGTTCGGCTGCGCCTGACGAGTTAGTCTTGCGCGTTCGGCGTCGTATTCGGCAACCCCCGCGAGCCCGTGTTTATCCTGAATCTCAAACCGACTCGCAATATCGACTGCCCCCGCCCCGAGACGCTCAAAGTCACGTCTCGCCTGCTCGACCGGAAGCGAAATAGGGTTCGGCTGAACCTCGGGCGTCACAATCGTCGCCGCCCCCGTCGCCTCGGCCCTCGGCTTCGTTGGAGTATCCAGCGGCGGACCAGCGAGCGAGATCGTCTGATCTCCCGTCGTGATCGTGGTGTCACCGACCTGCGGCGGGACGAACCCGTGTTGCTTCAGGTTGTCGAGCACCTCTTGGACAGTCGGAATCGAAACTCCTGGCTGCGGGGTCGCAGGAACGTCGTGACCTCCAAGGGCTGCCGACGCATGAGCACCAACAATAGCCCCAATAAGGGCACTCTCTGGGACATCTTCAAGAATGTCTTGATCCGGCTTGTAGATGCCTTTGGCGATCCAGTTCTGAATAGCCTGCTGAAGCCCTTCCTGTCCACCTTCGGTGATTGCACCCTCAACTGCGCGTAGGCCGACACGCTTGACGAGACCCAGAGCCTTTCCCGTCGAACCGAGGTTAGCGAGGAGAACGTCGGCGAGGTCGGTCATTCCCGGAAGCGTACCCAACTGCCCGGCAGTGGCCTGTTGCTCCGGCGTAGCCTTATTCTGTATCGCCTTCTCAACAGCCTCCGCTTGACCTCCTGCGGCCATGAGTCCAGGTCCAATTCCGGGAATCGCCCCTGCCGCGACCGACGCACCGACGCTCCCGAACCCCCCTGCGACCTTCCTGAAGAACTCAGGCACCTGTTTGTTCTCTGGCCCGACGTAGTTTTCGATCGACTTCTCAACCGCCTGCGCAGCCTGATAGAGCGGCTTCGTCGAAACGTCCTCCGCCGGCCGCGTCTGTAGAGGCTGGTCGACGCCGGGGAAGATGCCTTGTTGTGCCTGTGAGATGGCGCTCTCGAGCTCCCGGCTCGGCTCCGTCTCTCCCTTCGCCGCAAGCGCCTTGAGAGGCTGCGACGTCAACTGATTCAAAGCTGCCGACGTGGCACTACGCTCCGCTTCAGCAATGTAACCCGTCACACCAGGCCCACCAGGAGCTCCAAAGAGGTCAGCATCCGTGAACGTGCGTGGCCCCTTCGGGGCAGGACCAAAAATCTCTTCATCCGTGAAGTTGGGCAACTCAACCTCCAGGCGTCAGTGACTGCCAAATCGTTCCGGTCCATAGATGCGGACCTTTCGGCGTGTCGTACACAGTGTTTGGGGTTCGCGTCTTCGGGTCTCGGGGCGCCTGAGGATACGTCTGTGGCGTCGAACCCGAAGTGGCAGCGCCTGGCTCGTCGGGGGTCCCCGAAGTCGATGCCCCCGCGAGCGCACCTCCCGCAGCGGCCGGAGTATCGAAGAGGCCCATACTGTGAAGCGACGGCGCATTGGCCTTGGCCCAATCTTCCGGACTCAACACAGGTTCAGGTTTGAACTCCCCCGGACGCATGAGGACGTTCGACGCTCCCTTCGTGTTGCGTTCATTGACTTTGTTGGCGTAATTGGAGTACATTAGCGCGGCTCGAATCTTCGAACTCCCTAACATCGCATCCCGCTTCCGCTGCATGTCGGCAGTGGCGAGTTCGAGTCTAGCCCGTGCTATGTCGGCATTCGACCCTGCTTGACCTGCACGAGCCTGCGCAGCTTCAGCCTGAGCCGCACGAGCTTCAGCTTTCGAATCAGCCTCCTGCTGAAGCCGCAGCGCCGTCTCCTGACGGCCCAGGGCTTCACCTCCGGAGCCAATCGCACGAGCAACCATCGAGGGACCGTTGTCACCCCAACTTCCTCCGCTCATAAGGCTGAGGCCAGCCTGGAGCAGCGGCGCCGTGATACGAGGGTCACGAAGCGCCTGATCTCCGACGGAGCCTTGCCACTGCCCTGGCGTGAAGTAATCTTCTGGACCAGCCATGACTTAGTACCTCCCAGTTCCCACAGCTCCCCCGAGGGTCGTTGATCGCTGCGGAGTCATTTGAGTGTATGCAGGATTAGAGAGCTGGTCGAGAAGTGCGAACAACTGACCAGCTTGGATCGACTTCATCTGCGGCGCGGCCGGAGTCGAGGGCTTCACCACGTCGCGAGGTGGAGGAGCCTGGACGCCCCTCAGGGTGGCCGCAATTCGGTCGCCAATGCTAGTTCCCATTGGAGCAGCCACAGATGCCAGACCCGAAGCTGGACGAGCTCCTGGAGGCATAGTGGACTCTGACTCACCAGCCTGGACCGGGAGGCCCGCAGGACTTCCAGTCGCTCTTGGCTCTAGCGAAGCTCCGAGGCTCGGCACTGGACGTCCATTCGCATCGAGCGGTGTTGTCGAGGGGACGATCCCACCGTTCGGTGGCTCTTGCGTCGTGTACGGAACTCCTGGCGAAGGAGGCATCATAGGTTGCGGTGAAGGTATTGGAGGTTGCTGGAACGGTACACCTCCTGTCGGCGACATCATCGGAGTCGGGGCAGTAGGCCCCACTTGCTGTGTAGGTGGAGGCGCACCCATGTCTGTACCGTAGGGGACACCCCCCGTTGGTGACATTCCACCACCACTTCCGCCGAGGCCAGAGAGTAACTGAGTCAACCAGTCCATTTCCGTTCTCCTATCGGTTCATGAGGAAGGGAAGAAGTGCACCGAGAGCACCGCCACCGAGAGCTCCAACTGCGTTGCCCACGACCGGGACCGCAGTTCCGAGCGTGGCTCCGAGCGCGGCCCCTGAAGCGGCACCTCCAAGTGCCTGCCCCGCTACGTTCGTCGGAGGCACGCTGCCGGTCGTGGTCGTCTGACCTCCAGGGAACCCCTGAAGCAACGACATGATCTCCTTCGACTGAAGGAACGGCGCGTACTGGTCCCAATTGAAGTTATTTACATTCTGGTCGAGGAGACGTTGCTCCATCTGGTTTCGTACGTCACCCACCGCCGACGTAGTGAGGGCTGGATTGTTGAGGTTCTGTTCCGTCTGTGGGAGGAGGCCAAGACTCTGCAACTGTGCAGTGACGTTCGTCTTGTAGGCGTCAGAGGCGATCTTCGCCCCCGCGTCGCCTGCGGCCGTCTGCGTGGCTTGCGTCGCTAGACCTTGTGCGATCCCCTGACGCGAGGAGCCGAAATTCCCCGTCCCCGTCGCCTCTTCGCCAAGTTGCGGCAAGATTTGCTGCTGAAGCTGATTATACATAGGTCTCGTGGCGGCTTGAATCGCCCCCTGGACCACCGGGTCATTATTGACGTCGAGCGCACCGGGACGGAGCCAGTAACTCGAAGTCCCCGCCCCCGCCTGACCAAGGTTTGCTTGAGTTCCTGCGGCCTGAAGAGCCATCTCCTGCCCCGCAGTCTGCGACGGGTCGAACCCCGCGATCGTCTGCCCTTGATAGCGTTGCGGCGTCTGTGCAGCGAACTGCTCGACGCCAGGCATGGCGAGCTGCATGATCTGTCGCTGTTCGGGAGACAGTTCCTGTTTCGTCGTCTGCGTCGGGGCCGCTTGTGCTCCAGTAGACATGTCAGTTCACCCTGAGTTGATCGAGTTTCTTCGCCATCACAATACTGTTTCGCTTGAAGCCCATTTTACACCCCCACGTTTCTGCGTACCTCGTCAGAACTGCATCGCAGAGGTCGATATAGTCGAGTAACTTCCCGAAGGCGACGATGATTTGGAGCATCTTCGCTCCCGGATAGATAGCGATCTGCGTGAAGAGCACCGCATCGATACGTGACTTTGTTCCGACGACCCAACACTGAAGATGTCCCGCAATAACACCATTTCGGATACTCTCCAACGTCCACCAAGGTTGCCAGACATGCGGAATAGTGAGCAGCTCCTTCTCGATGTCATGCCAATAGAGGACGAAACGATCGTCCTTCAGCTCGTGCATGAACTGACTCTCCGTCACGACAACTTCACCCAAACCCCCGCCACACGTCCGTAGATGCCAACTCCGGCACCTGGATTCCAATCCGTCCCGTCGGCCGAGGCGATCATCCCATCGCGAGGTCGGATCGGTGGCCGATGGACGGTTCGTAGCTCAAGCGCGTCGGTCTCACTGAGCGCCTGCGCGACCTGACGAAGCTCACGCTTGACCCACTCTCTCACATCTTCGAGCGTATTGAGATCAACAGGCTCATTCGGGTTGTAGGTGGCCAAGACATCCTCCTAGAAGTTTCCTAAATCCGTGATCTCCATCCCATAACCGTCTAACCTCCACGGAACCGCCCCCGAATACTCAACCGAGAGCGCACGTCCAGATACAGGACCTGGGTTACAATACGCCCGTTCCGTGGGGTCGTAACTCACAGAGGCATTCCACGTCAGGGGGCCCTCCACCAGCTGCTGGGTTCCGAACCTCACAGCGATCGGACCTCCTTGAACCTTCGGCCAGAGCGTGTCGGTCATCTTCATGCGATTGAAGTCGACGATCCACTCCCCCGACCTCTTCTTCCCCAGCAGGCCGAGGCTCTTCCTCTGGAGGGTCCCCGTGAACACCACACCGTCCCTCGTCGCAGTTTTGTCGAGATTATAGAATTTCGACGCTACAGTGCCGACCGCGACGACGCGGCGGCGGGTCTGTTCCGACCACGGGCCATCGTCTTCTTCCCACGTAAACGTGTCGGCGGCCCAAGTGACGTCAGAGGCGCCTTCGATGGGGCCGATCGCCGCATTCCGAAACGTAATCCCGTCGGCGTCCGTGAGGGGCCATTGATCCGTCCTCATGTAGTTCATAATGAGTGCGCGGTTTGGATGCTGGTTTCCGCTCGTCGGGTAACAGAACCACACTTCTTTGTAGGGAGGATTCGTAAACATGAAGCTGTTCACGAAGTTCGTCGTGTCGATCGAATTGAAGATTTCTCTCCGCCTCTTCTCATTGAGGAGCGACTTCACTGTATTCCCATCACTCCACAAGATGTCGTCCTGCGAGGCCCACACAAGTCTCGTTCCGTCCCCCGTAACGCAGGCACACCGCGGCGCGAGGAGTCCGATCGTCGTCAGCCACGCGGCTTTTCCGAAGTCGAAAATGAACCTCCCGCCGATGAAGCGCATTTTCCACGTCGAGGTTTCTTTGAAGATGTACATCGTGTCGGCCATTGGAACGAGGTCGACGAGGATGCCTGCGCTCACATCGGGGAGGTCCGTCTCCCCCGCATCATTCGTAGGGTCGGCCTCATTCCACGTCGAGGGGATACTTCCAGGAGACGCGGCGGAACTCCACTTCACGGTATGCGGAAGTGAGGTTCCACTCTTAGAGATGCCGATCGCTACAAGATAGGGACCAAACGCACGAAGTACCTTCGCCCGGAGTGTCGATGTCCAGTTCGTGAGGTCGGCCAACGGAGTCGCCAGGTTGATGGCGTTCCAGAACTGCGGAACATCACTCCCATTGTTGATGATCGGCACACTCGAGAGCAGTGTGCCGTTCCAGCTCGCAGTCCCGTTCGCCGTGTAGTCGGAGTCGACGCTCGCCACCAGCCTCGTCACGTTTCCGTAGTTGACGCCATCAAAGGCAAACGCCTTTGTGAGGCTCGTGTAGAGCCAGAACGTGGCACTCGCCGTTCGGACCGGCATCAGGAAGTGCGGTTGGACTTGCGCCGCCGTGAGATATTCGCGCGTCGGAACCGAGAACGTCGCGAGCCAACGGGCGGTTCCGACGGAGAGCCGGAACCCGTCGATCGTCCCCTTCCACGGCGCAATCGTAACATCAGCACCAATCGTGCCCACACCCAGAACGTCCGCACTGTCATTGACACTCCCCACAAGCGCGGTGGTGGCTTCGAGAACGCCATCGATCCAGAGATTGAGCGTATTCCCTGACCGAGTCACTGCGACGTGGTGGTCGCCCGGATTGAGAACGTCGGTGAACTGCGTAGTCCCTGTGACACTGACGAGTCCCACCTGCCCGACGTCACATCGAATGACGTTCCCCGCAGTCCTGTAGAGTTGCCACGAGAGTGACGCGATTGTCGACGTCACTGCTCGTGACCCTCCAAGTGCCCTCGCAGTTCCCCCTGCTTGGGTACAATTAAACTTCATCTCAACCGTGAACGGTCCGCTGCCCAAAGTAAAGTCAGCACTGTCGGGAGTAGTGACCCAATCACCAGTACCGTCGAGAAGAAGTTTGTTGCTATTGAGCTGAGCGTTTCCAGCAGCGGTCCATACATGCGCGCCTCCGCCCGCGTTCGTGTCGGTGATTGTGGTTCCGGCGTTCGGACCCTGGAACTGTAGAAGCACCTTCGTAAAGCTATCGTTTCCGGCGAGGATCGACGCGAAAATCGGTTCCCACCCCTGAAGTCGTTCTACTCCACCGTCGACGACCCGCATGTTCGTCGCCTGAGTCCACGCCTCGGGCGGCAACATATACGCGGGCGTGTCGACGACGACGCCGATCGACCCAAGATCATTGATCTCAACAGGAGCAGGCATTGAGTTTCATCCGTGTTGCTTCAAGTACGCTATCGTCCCTGCGACCATCATTCCGACCGCTGCCCAGATGGCGGACCAGAAGATTTTTGTGGCCCGTATTCCTCCTCTGGCTTCGGCAAAGACGACGTCGTGTGCGTCAAGTCTCGCTGAAATTGCCTTGACTCTCTCATTGAGTTCGCCGTAACCATGAAGAGCGCTGCTAACCTCTGTAAGTCGACTACTAAGCTTCTCAGTTGAGTCGATGAGAGCGTGTCGTTGGAGGTCTCCGAACTTGTGAGAGGTTTCGAGAATTGCGAGTCGCTCGATAGAGTCGAGAATAAGCGTCTGAAGACGTTCCAGACTCGTATGTACGGAATGCACTCCATCGTGATCTCGCGGCTCTGGCACAATTACCCCGTCGTGACTTTCGGTGAAGGAATGCTCGCGGCCAGCTCGGGGGACTTCACCAGAACCGTCTCCACGACGTCGATTTTCGCCAACTCTTTCACCTTCGCCCTGAGACGCATTCCCCACACGCTCCAGAGGAAATTCACACTTCCCACGGCCATCCCGGTGTAGCCGAGGACCACCTCGCTCGACGCCCAGCCATGACCGGCGACGTAGCCCGAGATGTAGTAGATGCTAATCCTCACGTAGCGTTGAATGTCTTCCGACGTCACGTTGTCGAGGAAGTTCGAGAACCACCTCCAGAGATCATTCATTTTTCGCCTCCTTCGTGGCTTCCTTCGCGACCTCCTTCGCAATCTCCTTCAATCGCTGCCGCGCCGCAGTTCGAGCAGCCGCGAGACGATCCTCTTCCATCCAAGCCTTGATGTTCCTCTGTTGAATAACCTCACTCGGCGGCGACTCGTCGCCATCGGGAGGCGTGGTCGTCGTCGACGGAACAGAGACTGTCTGTGAGGTCGCCATCATCTGAGTTCGATCATAGACCTGAACGACATTCGAATGTCCCTGGACCAGAACCCGTTGGTCGTTCTCCAGAAGCAGCACGCGGAGAGGATCGGCCGAAGTGACGTTGATCTGTTCTTCGTTGATCCAAGTCCCACCTCTGTTCTTCTGACGCACCAGAACCGCAGAAGCGGCCTCGGCCTCCGAGATTGCACTCACCTTGAGTTCGACCTTATACATTTGCGGACCTCATCCGAAGTACCAAGTTGAGTTCGAGCCCTTGAAGAGGGCCGTAACACTCTTGCCGGCGGCGAGCGTCGACGGAGCTCCGACGACGGACTGACCGGAGTTCGGCGAGAACGTCAGTGCGGTGATTGTCTGTGACGTGCGGATCGTAACCCTCATATTGTTCAACACGTTTGGGCACATCGTGATGGTCCCGGTGGCCAACGTCCCGGCAGGATCGAGAATCACCTCAGAGTCGTAATTCCCCAAGGTCATCGAGAACCCTGTGATCGGTGTCGAATAATTCGTGTTACTCCCGACAATGACGCCACCGAAGCCGGTCAGCGAATTCCCACCTGAACGTGCGATAGAACCGTTTGCGATCAGAGGAAGAGTGGTCCCGCCAGTGGTGCCGAAGTTCCACCAATCCTTCGTGTTGATGACCGCGAGGTTGTCGAGCCGGAACGGAGCCGTCGTCGACGTCACGATCCCATTGACTGTCCAGCCAATGGTCCGCATGAAACCGCCTTGTTGGAACCAGAAGAAGCCCCGATCAAAGAACGGACCACCAGTGACGTTCCAAACAGAGAACACAGAGAGGTTCGCCAGACCTTGCGCACTCTCCGCTCCGTCGTCCATGATCGACTGCATGTGCATGGCAACTCCGGGAGTTCCCATGTTCCCGCAATCGATCAAGAATGTCGAACTACTATCCTCGATGTTGCCTGAGAGCGTGTCGGTGAATGAGTTGCCGGCACCGAGTTCCATCGGCAACTGCGCGAAGTTGATTGGATCGACACCGACGTTCACGTGAGCCGCAGGGGCGGCGCCCACGAAGAACGGCTCGGCCCAGACCGCGGAATTCCCACTCGGGTACATCCGCATTCCGGCACCGAATGCGATGTCGAGATAATTGAAGTTCGGCGTGAAGATACCATAGCAGAGGCCTTGGGTTCCTTCTCCAAGAATGTTGACATTCGACGGAACCGAAGTGTTCCCCACGTAGCCAATACCCGGAGGCGAACTGATCGTTGTGCCTCCCGACGTGTAGTAGCCTGTGAAGTTCACAATCCCAAAGTAAGTGCTATCGGCGCAATTCACTCTCGCTTTGAACGTCGCAATATCGACAGTCTTTCCGAGCACGTCGTCGGCGTGTTGCAGGGTCAGCCACGACGTGTTTGCGGTGAGTCCGTCGGCGGTGTCACTTCCGGTCGCTATCGTGAACTTTCCGCTCTGCGTCCCCGAGGTGTTGACGGCGGCGCCACCGAGGGTTAGGGAGAACTGGAATGCATTCGCACCGAAGCCGGCGGAGATGACAAAATACGCCGTTCCCTCGACGATCCCCGTCGGGAGCGTCGACTTGCGAATAACGTGGTGCTCGCCACTCTGAGTACCTGACGTATTGACATCGGCACCACCAGACGTCAGGGCGAACTTAAACGTGTTGGCGTCAATGATGTTGACAAAGACCGTCGTCCCCTGTGCAGGGAACCCTGTCGGCAGAAGTCCCGTCGACGTAAACGCAATCGGGTCGTTTGCAGAGAGGCCGTGGGCGGTTTTCGTCACCACGCAAGGAGAAGCAATCGTCGCCGTGATGATGCCACCATCGCCAGGTCGCGAGAACACAACCCTGTCGTTGACCGAGAGGCCATGAGCCGTCTTCGAAACCACTGCAGGCGAGGCAATCGTGACTGTGGCAGTGCCGAGATTCTTTCTGACGAAATAATCTGTGTCCGCCACAAGAACAGTGCGATTACCCACAGTTCCGATGCCCGGCGGCACTGTGAACGCCCCGTCGGCACGGAGGAAGCCCGTTGTGCCTCCTCCACTCGGTGGCACAAGACCCTTCAAGAGAGAGGTGAATGCGTCGAGGAGTGTGGTGGCTTGGGTTCCAGTGAGTTCCTCAGGATCGCCTGCACCTGCGGTGATGCGGCCCAGGAGCCTCGCAGTCGCACTGACATCCTGTATCTTCGCATACGTGACTGCGTTGTCTGCGATCTTCGCCGTTGCGACGGCGTTCGCAGCGATCGTTGTGGCATTCGACCCAGCCGGGGCCGTGACGTCGCCAGTGAGGGCAGAACGCTGAATTCCGACAGCCCCAGTGAACTCAACACCGCCACCGACACTAAGTTGCTCCACATTTCCGACGCCAGCGGTGTCGCGGCCGAGCAGAGTGTCTGTGTTGACAGTCTGCATCTTCGCAAGCGTGATGGTGTTGGGGTCGACGGTCCAGACGGTGCCAACACCAGAGACTGTGATGTCTCCCTTGTCGCCGTCGGTGACGCCAGCACCACCTCCCGTCGCATTGAGGGTGGTTCCGGACATCGACAGGTTTGTACCAAGGACGATTTCCTGAGGATCACCAGCACCCGCCGCACTTCCACGTCCCAAGAGTAGGGAGGCTGCAGAGATGTTCTGCATCTTCGCATAGGTGACTACGTCGGGGTCGATCGTGAGCACGGTGACGCCGCCCGAGACCGTGATGTCGGTCTTGTCACCGTCGGTGAGACCTGTGACATTCAATGTGGTGCCCGACATCGAGATGTTCGTACCGAGCGAAATCTCTTGCGGGTCTCCGGCGCCAGCGGCACTTCCACGGCCCAACAGACGGGATGCCGCCGAAACGTCTTGCATCTTCGTATAGATGATCGAGTTGTCGTTGACCGAGGCCGAGATGTTCGGCGTCGGGTCGTCATATGTAAAGTTGATCGTCGCCGTGTTGAGGAGAATCGACCCGACCGCGTCTTGGGCGTTTTCGTCGAGGTACGAAGATGCAGGAACAGTGAAGGTGCCGTTGGCATTCAAGAACAGCGTCGAACCACCACCCGACGCAGGAACAAGTCCCTTCAGGGCCGAAGTGAAAGTAGCCAAGATGCTCGTAGCCTGGGCAGAACTGAGGTCCGCCGGCACACCTCCCGCGACACTCCCCTTGAGGGTCGCCGCCCCCATGTTGGCCAACTTCGCATTCGTCACCGCACCTGGGTCGATTGTCCAGGCACTTCCCGCGCCCGTGACCGTGAGGTCTCCTTTGTCTCCGTCCGGGACGTCGACACTAACGATGTTGCCCGATGTGAGGATGAAGAGCCAAGAGGTTTGGCCTGAGACGAAGATCGCAACCTGCAACGGGTTCAGGGTGACGAGCAGCACACCGGCGTCGGTGCGAATCGCCAACGTACCTGCGGCACCTTTGTTGCCGATGTGGTACTTTAGGCCTCCGCCGGCGGGAATTGGCGGCAGGAACACCGTTCGAGCACCCCCCAGAGGGTCGAAGAGGAGAAATCCTGGTCCGCTCGCCTTGATATTGTAGTCGGCCGAAATCGACTGGTCCATCGTGGCCCAGCGGTCGCCCGAGTGGAAGAGCCCACTCGACTTTGCATCTTCAATGTTCGACCGAGACATTCCTCACTCCACCACGACGAGGAAGTTCGTAATAATCGTCGGCTGGACGTTGTTGATCGCAGTTCCAGAGCCACCAGAAGCCGCTGACATCTGCGGAAGAGTAGCATTCGCCAGCGAGGTATTCGAGTCATTGGAGCCAGTTGTGGCGACAGAACCGCCGCCAACACTCGACGAGATGATGGCATTGCCGTTCAAGAGGGCATGAGTGTGAGAGCCTTGTCCAGCAGCGATGACGAAGTTGACGTTTGGCAAGCTCGCTTGGGCGATAACCGTCGATTCGAGACCACCCGCGGCTCCGAACACGTCTGCGTCGACGCCATTCGCGAGGCCCGTCAGGCGGTTCTTCGATCCAATTCCTCCCATGTCGTCTTGGCCTGCGGCGACACGTCCGCAGCGATCCGACACCACACCGCCGCCGTTTACTGCGTTGAAGTCAGGATAATTCGACGCAACACTCGCCAGTCTTTATGAAGCTGCACTCCCACCCTGCGTCTCCCGCGGCGAGCACCGGAAGCGTCGCCGCAACAGCCGCCGCCGTGGTGTCGACGAGGAAGGTCCGGTTCATCTCCGTCGCGAGGATCGCAAAGTCTCCCGACTTGGCCGCAGACGAGGGGTTGTACCAAGCTTTACCGGAGGTGGGGAACGTCCCCTTCAGAACGGCCTTGATGAGACGAAGGTGATCGTCGCCCTGCGAGCGAAGGTCGCTCGTAATCGGGTTCGACGCATCGAGGTCGGTGATGAACGTGGCGGCTTCGAGGCTCATTGGTTGCCTCCCATGTGGATGGGGCCAGAGGCGAGTTCGCCCGCAATGTCTTCGCCAAACACAGCCGCACGACCTTCTTGCTGGAGAGCCTGAAACTCACCCACCGCATCGGGGTTCCTGAGGCTCCTAGCCAACCTCAGGCCAGCGGTTCCGATGAGCCAATCGGAGGCAAATCGGAGCCAGAGATTCTCGATGTTCGAATCCAGAACGCTGTCGGCCTTGAAATAGTCCCAGAACAACGTATAATTCTTGTCAGCGGTCGTGATGAAGTCGAGTGCCGTCTGTCGGACCACGTATACTGAGGGTGACACCGGCTCATCGATCGTCGTGGAGTCGGTTCCGTGCAAGTTCGCCTGCACCGCATCGATGTAGTAACGGCGGTCGAGAAACCGCGGCAGCGTCGAGTTCGCTGGGAAGAACCGTATCCTCGTCTCGTCACTCTCACGGAGGAACCCCGTCGGAAGCGCAACAGTGTGCGTCCCGACGAGAAGCGAAATCACTTGGTCTTCGACGAGGAGGAACCGGGGGAGGGTTTTTCCCTTTTCGAGGTCCCTTTGCGCCTCCTTCAAACGGGAAATGATCGTGGGTTCGAGAGGATTCCCCGACGGTCTGAATCCGATCCCTTCGTTGATCCTCTGGACGGCCTCATCGCGCGTCATCGTCACCACCCGTAGAACGTGACGTTCAACTCAGCTCCCGCAACTGCCGAAATGATGCGAAACGCCGAGAGATTCCCGTCGTAGACGAGAAGTTCGCCTACGGCGAGCGGCATCCCGACGGTCGTGGTCGGATTAACGCCGTCGTCACGCCACCGCGCCGCTTGGGTGTTGACTTTGATCCAAGCCTCGGCGCAGCCGGTCGGAATTGTGCCGAGACCCGACGCGACATCGATGGGAGTGGTTTGGAGGTAGCCGAGTGGACGAAGTTTAGTTGCGTCGCCAGCCATGAGGAGGCTCCTTGGTCAGAAGAACAGGGAAATGGGGCCAGGTGCCAGGTTGCACCCCGCCCCAAGTTACTCACCGACCTTAGACAGTGGCCGAGAACGGTGTCGTGACACCTCCGGAGCCGTTCGCCTGGCCGACGACGGACCAGAACCCCGGACGAACATCTTCGAACTCCAGGTAAGCGCCGTTCGTGGCGCCGCCCGACGTCGTTCTGTTCAAGGTCACAGTGTCCGACGCGGCCGCAGTCGGGAACAGCACCGTTGTGGTGCCTCCCACCGAGATTCCACCAATCATGACGTCGACGGAGTTCTGCACCTTGACGATGTGTGAGTTCGACGTGGCCGCAACTCTCTCAAAGACCCTAAATCTCGCCCCCGTCCCGAGAGCGGGCGGCAGCGTGACCACCGACCCCGTGAGGGTGTCCAGGAAGATCATCTTCCCATCGTGGATGGCCTTCGAGAGTTGCAGGGCCGAACCTGCAGGAACCGAACCTGTGTTGAGACGTGACCAACGCATCGAGGATACTCCACTTCATTGTTATCTTGAGGAGCAGGAGAGGGAGGGGGAACGCCCCCTCCCCAAGATCACGATTATGGCAACTGGGAAGCTACGAGCACCCAGCCGAGGTTCGCCGTCGTGGACCCTGTACACTGGACCAGGACCCACCCGTTCGACACCGCGATGGTGATCGCCGTGGCGAACGCCGCGCCGGCCGACGTCTGGAGCGTAATGATGCCACCTGCACCCGTGTTTTTGATCAGGAAGCACAGCCCGCGGGTCTGATCACTCGACGGAGGCATGAGGACGTTGACCGCACCCGCCGGCGTGAAGTCGATGATCGGCGGCATGTCCTTCGAGATGGCGAAGCCGTTTGGCGGAACCGCCCACCATAGTCGACCATGAGGCCCATGTCGCTCTGGAGGAAACCGCGACGGACGTCTTCGTCTTTGTTCTGAACGTCGTCCTTCGGGGTTCCGTCGGGACGTCCCTTCTGCTTGACGTACTTGATGGAGTCGAAATCCAAGATGAACATCGACTTCCGATAAAGTCCGTGACGTGAGAGGAGCGGATGGGACTTCAACATCAGCGTCCCGTTTGGCATACGGAACTCCTGGAAGTCCATCCCGTAGTTCTTCACCGTTCCCGTGACGTTGTACACGACCTCGTTGGCGAAGATCTTCGACAGCTCGATCAGGGCGAGATTCCCGGCAAACCCAATACGCTGGTCGCCTGCTCCGGTGTCGAAGTCGAACACCGGGGCGATGGCGTCCATGAAGGTCGACGGCGTCACCGCAGACGAGAACACAGTGACGTTCGCCGGCGGGATGAACTCCCGCAGCCCGCCCGAGAAGCGCTTCGGCTTCCCGTTGTCGCCCGTCGTCTCGGCCTTGCGGCCGAACATGATCGTCCACTCGATGTCCGACGCATGTTTGAACGACTTGCGCTTCTTGTCCTCGGAATACCCGTTGTTCGTCCGGGTGTTCGTGTTGTCGGCCGTCCCGGTCAGTTCATACGTATCTTTGAAGATTTGTATGAAGTTGTTGTTCTTGATCGGGTTCCGCGACACGGCACGTGGAACGCCAGTGCCTTCGGCGTAGGCCGAACCGATGACGGTGAGGAACTGGTTGTCCGCGATCGACGCGGCCGTGGTTCCACCCGCCCCTCGACGTGCGGTGAACTGCGTATCGGACAGCACGTTGTCCACCTCGAGAAGCTCGTGGTTGAACGTCGCAGAGTCCGTGAGGGGTTCGACCAACAAGAGGTCGCCGTTCTTGAGGTTCGTTGCAGTTCCGAGGTTCGCGCTCAGTGTGGTGATCGTCGGGTCGAGAGTGTCTACGGAGATGAGTGTGTCCGTCGACACCAGAGCACCGTTGATCTGAAGGCGCGTCAGGACGTTGCCTTCACACCACCAAGCATACTCGGGATCGTCCACGGTCTTCGATCCTGCCTTCGACGTGAGGGCATAAATCGGGGCCGTTCCATTGGGGTTGAACCTCAGGATACCTTCCCTGAAGTTCTTGGGGCGCTCATCAGTGCCCCAGTCTCCGGTTCCCCGGAGGCCAGCGATGCCAGACATCTGTTATTCTCCGTGCTGGCCGAGGAACGCGAAGCCGCCATCCTCGACCTGTTGAGTGTGAACGGCGACACCCGGCGAGGCCGGAGTGAACACCTGTGAACCGTTCGGAGCAGACGCTACAGCAGGTTTAGCTTGAACTGGCGTCCCTTGAGGGGCAGCGACTCCAGGGGCGGCGAGAGGAAGACCGGCTCTGTGAAGGACGAAGGGACCGAGGTCCTTGATCATCTGTTCGAGAGTCACGTCGGGATTGAGCTGTCGATAGCGTTGGCCGAGTTCCCGAACCATAGCTCCATGCTTCGCTCGGTCGAGTTGTGGCCAAGAAGCATAGAACTTGTCTTCGTTCGACGAGTGTCGCTGGAGAAGTTCTCCATGCCTTTGAATCTGCATCGGCACCACACGAGAGAGCTGCGTGAGGAACTGCTGCTGCATGAAGACGGCCGTTCGAGCCAAGAGGCGAGGGATCGCCTGGCCTGGGTCGGACTCCATTGCCTCAAGTTCTGGCTGAGTAAGTTGGAATTGCGTCTGAGCGAGGTGCTCGATCGCGGCAGCTTGGTTCTGCACTAGCCCGCGAGCTAGCGAGATCGGATCAGCAGGATCGAACTGAGGGCTCTGGACGGGCTGCTGCTGCGCCCCTCCATCCTGCTGCCCCGTCGCACGAGCGTCGGCTGTCGCTGGGGCCTGCGGTGCAGCTTGCTCCGGAGCAGGCGCCTGTGGCGTCTGGGCGGGAGTTTGCGGCGCAGCAGGTGGTGGCGCAGCCGGCTCGGCGAGAACTTCTGGCTCTTCAAAGAGCGCACTGAAATTGAAAGCAGTGTCGGCTCCAGGTGTGGTTGGAGCCGCCCCTGGCGCGGGAGGAAGCCCGCCAGGTGACGCAGGAGAGACTGGAGCCGACGAGGGTGCGCTGGACGCTGCGGAAGGCCCTGGCGCTGTCGAAGGAGCCGCTGACGGACTCGGCGTCGACGAGGGCGCCGAAGAGGGCGGCGAGTTAGAAGTCCCACCAGACGGACTACCCCCGCCAGGTGAAGGGGTTGCGCCGCCGCTTGGCCCGTCAGGGGCTAAGAGGAGAAGGGAACGGAAGTTCCAGCTATTCCGTTGAAGCATCGCGGATGTCCTTCATTGA